>Ga0334883_1002241_pt1 | contig 24517 bp, 18 predicted proteins | sample GraSluR1_MG_6_FD_207230 | JGI IMG/M metagenome (GOLD analysis project Ga0334883, IMG submission 207230) | Sludge microbial communities from methane-producing bioreactor in Wageningen University, Netherlands - Granular Sludge_09_05-R1 | ecosystem: Engineered > Bioreactor > Anaerobic >...
CCGGGACCCCACCGGGGGAACCGCGGCTCGCGGCCGGCCAGATCGGCCGTGAACTGCCCTCGCACCCCTGCTATCCCTCCGCCTCCCCCTGCGGCCCGACCTCCTCATCCAGCTCGCTCTGGGGAATGGGGAACCGCACGAAGAACCGGGTTCCCCGTCCGATCTCGCTCTCGACATCGACCACCGCACCGTGCTGGGCCGCCAGCTTCTGGCACAGCGCCAGACCCAGGCCGGTGCCTGTGGGCTTGGTGGTGTAGAAGGCGTCGAAGATCCTGGCCAGGCGGTCGGGGGACATGCCCTCACCGGTGTCCTGGACGGTAACGTCCACCGTGTTCGCGTTCGCCTGCACGGCCAAAGTCAGCGTCCCACCGTGAGGCATGGCCTGGATGGCGTTGTTGACGAGGTTGATGATGATCTGTCGGACCTGCTTTTGATCGGCCAGGATCGGTGGCGACTGCTCGGGTACTTCCAGGAGAATCTCGACGTCCTCGGCCCCGTCTCCCTGCCTGACCTGATCGGCCACACTGGTGACCAAGGGCACCATGTCCAGGAGCACGAGCCTGGACTCCGCCGGCTTGCTGAAGTCCAGTAGCTCCCCGAGGATGCCCTCGAGCCTGACCACCTCGTCGACGATGATCCTGGCGTTCCGCGCGCTGCGCTCCGCCAGCTCGGGCTCGCGCGCGATGCTGCGGGCGAAGCCCCCGATCGTCGACAGCGGGCTGCGAATCTCGTGGGCGACGATGGCCGTGACCTCGCCGATGGCCGCCAGTTGGGCGCTTCGCAGTTGCTGCTCCTGCGCGGCCTCCAGCTTCCTCACCGCGATGTCCAGCCGCTCGGCGTCGCGCTTGGCCCGCTGGAACGTGCGGGCCGTGTCGATGGCCAGGGCGGCCTGATCGGCCAGCGCGGTCAGCAGTTGCACCGCCGCGTGGTCGATGGGCTGGTGTGAGAAGCGGTTGTCGGCGATGGCCGCGCCGATGATCTTCTCTCTGGCCACGAGGGGAGCCACCACGAACTCGTTGGTCCCCAGCAACTCGGCCAGGTCGGGCCGCACGTGCTCGTTCATCTCCGCATCGACGACGTGGACCGTCCGCTGCTGCACCACGGCCGCCATCGGCAGGAACTCCGTGTCATCCAGCGGGACAACAAGACGCTCGACCAGATCGGCCAGCGGCTGCTGACTGGGGGGCGGCAGCTTGTGATAGTCGGCCAGGAAGTCCTGCAGGGTGCGGTGATCCTGGGACACCTCGGCCCAGATCGCCATGGCCTGCTCCATGCTCTCGGGACCGACCGCCATCGCGGCCCGTAGCTCCCCGGCCTCCTCGTCCACCAGCATCAAGATGGCCCGGTTGAACCCCAGACCCACCGCCCCGCCCGCGGTCATGCCCGTGAGGATCGCGTGCAGCAGTTTGTCCAGGTTCAGCTCCCCCAGCATCGCCCGGGAGATCTGGTGCAGCAAGGTGCGCTCGTAAAGCTGGGTATGCCGTTCGGTGATGTCCTCGAAAGTCACCAGTACCGTGCGCCCGCCGTCGGGGCCCTCGCAGGGGTCGAGGCGCACGTTCAGCACGCGCTCCCCGTGCCGGGGGCTGGCATCGCGATACCCGGACCAGCGTACGCGCTCGCCCGTCTCGATCACCGACATCAAAGAACCCCGTAGCCCCGCGGTCTCCAGCAGGTCCTCGGAGAAGACCTCGTCCACAGGCCTGCCCACCACTTCCTCCTTGGGCAGGCCGCGCTGCACGTAGTACGCCGGGTTGGCGTGGATGATGTTCAGGTCCGAATCCAGCACCACCAGCCGGATCGGGAGAGCGGAGATGACGTTCTCCATGAACGTCCGGAGCTGGTCGAGCTCCGCCACCTGTGAGGTGACGGCCGACTGCAGCTCGTGAGTCCTGACCTGCAGCGCGGCCCGGGTCATCACCTGGTCTGCGGCCTCACGCAGGAAGCACAGGGCCGCCGGCGCCGCGTCCACCCTGATCAGGCTGCCCACCAGGGTGCAGGGGATGGCAATGCCCTCTTTGGCCACCAGCGTGACATCCGCCAGCTCGGCGCTGCCTTCCGTCGTGATCTGCGACCAAAAGCCACGCCACGCGCCGCCACCGGCGTTGGGGAAGAGATCGGAAAGCGACATGGTGCGCAACCGGGACACCGAGTACCCCGTGAGCTCGGCGGCGGCGGGGTTGGCGTCCCGCAGCCATACCCGTGGCGTCTGCACGATCAGGGCGGGCTCCGATGCGTTGGCGACCACGGCGTCCAGTTGGTTCCGCAGCTCCACGACCTGGCCCTGGAGCAACTCCACCTGCCGCGCCCACAGTTCATCGCGCAGCACCGCGACCTCGTCTTCCAGCGCGCGCAGCAACAGCGGCCGCTCGACCCCATCCTCCTCAGCGCCCGCCAGCACGGTGCGGAGCGAGGACAGCAGGACCTCCAACCGGGCCTCGGTCTCCTCCGGAGCGGTCTCGGTGCCCATGGCGCGCGCGAGCCTGTCGGCCTGCAGGTGCGCCTGCTCGTCGTCGTCGGCGGTCAGCCGATCGATGAGCGCCTGCAGGGCGGGCAGGCCCTCCGCCGGAATCGACTCCCGGACGGGTCCGGCGCACACATCGCCGGGCTCCCCGCAAGGCTCCAGGCACGCGGCTGCAAGGTCCTGCAGCACCGATGCCAGGTGCCTTCTGACGTCCTGACCAATCTGGCTCTCTTTGGCTTGCATTGGGCCTGTGAGCCGCCTCCCTTGCACTCACTGCTCAGGGCAGATTGCCGCGAATGGTCTTGGCCGCTTCCTCGGGTGCCACGGGGTTCAGATACAGCCCTGTGCCCCGCTCGAAGCCCGCGGTGCGGGTCAGACGGGGTGTGATGTCAATGTGCCAGTGGAACAGGTCGGACAGGTGCCGGGAGTATTCCGCGCCATTGCCGGCGGCGTCCAGCACCGGAGCGATCTGATACACCAGGTTGTACGGCGGGTTGAACAGCGCCGTCCTGTAGCCCACCAACAGCCGGCGGAGGATCGAGGCCAGGTCCGCCCGCTCCTGAGGCTGCAGGAGCAAGAGATCGTGCATGTGCCTCAGAGGGTAGATGGTGGCGGCATACGCATAGCCGGAGGCGTAGGGACAGATCGCCACGAAGCTGTCATTGTGGGCGATCACGCGCTGCCCGTGAGCCATCTCGTCGGCCACGATGCGACAGTGGATGCACTCGCCGTGCTTCTCAAAATACGTGGAAGCTCCGAGCAGCCCGGCGCGCAGGTGCTCCGGCACCACCGGCACCGCCATCACCTGTGAGTGGGGATGACCGACGGAGGCGCCCGCCGCGTGCCGATGATTGCGGAAGACGAATACGTGCCGGAACCGCCGGTCGCGCCGGAGGTCCTCCACCCGGTTCTCGCAGGCACGGATGACCCGCATGATCTGCTCGTCCCTGGCGAAGGCCAGGTCCATGTCGTGCCGCGGACTCTCGATGACCACCTCATGGGCCCCCAGGCCGTCCATGGCGCGCCACAGACCCTCCTCCCTGGGCTCCACCGTCCCCTCCACCTCCAGGGCCGGGAACTTGTTGGGCACGACCCGCACGTACCAGCCGGGCCTGTCCGGCTCGCCGACGTCGCGAATGGCGAACAGCTCATGCGGAGTCATGCGCTCGTTGCCCTCGCAGAAGGGGCAGCTCGCCGGCGCGATGTCCTCCACCGGGTCGGGCGTGAAGTCGCGGGGCCGCGCACCGCGCTCGGGCGCGATGATCACCCAGCGGCCGGAAATAGGGTCTCGACGCAGTTCGGACATAGCAACATGACACCCCGGATTGGTACCCTTAGGTCCTGGGTAAGTATTCGTCGCGGGAAGATGGGCTCCTTCACCCCGCAGACCGCACAGGGCGACCCGAACCCCGCGACACCATGGCACGCGAGAGTCTCGACGACCTCAGCCGCTCTTCTGGGAAGATGACAGGTGGCGGTGCCTCAACCGTGCACGCACGATGTCCAGCACCATCCGCGGACCGTCGCTGAGCAGGTGCACCTTCGTGTCGGGGTCATTGACCCAGTGCACCGGAACCTCAGCAATTCTCAGACCCAGCCGCCGCGCAATGATGATGACCTCGACGTCGAAGGCCCAACCCTCCAGAGTCTGCAGGGGGAATACTGCCTGAGCCGCCTCCCGGCGGAAACACTTGAACCCACACTGACTGTCCCGCACCCCGCTGGTGCCAAGCCAACGCACCAACACCCCAAACAGCTTGCCCGCGTACTCGCGCCACCATGGCTGATGCAACTGCACATCCGAATCCGCCAACCCTCTGGAGCCGATGGCGATGTCCGCACCCCCCTCGATGGCCGCGAGCAGCGCCTCCGCGTCCTCGATGGGCGTGGACAAGTCGGCATCCGAGAACAACACACACTGCCCCTCGGCAGCCAACATCCCCCGCCGGACCGAGTACCCCTTGCCCCGGTTCGGCTCATTGGTCAGTATCGTCAGCCGCATCCGCTCGCCCACCGCCTGACGCACCAGCTCTGCCGTCCCGTCAGAGCTCCCATCGTCCACGATCACCAGATCCATCCGCCGCTCCTGGGCCTCCACATACCGGATGATCCTCTCAATGCTCGGAGGCAGACGCTTGGCCTCATTGTAGGCGGGGATCACGATGCTGACACTCTCAATACGGTCGCGGGGCACTGGGCGCTGGTCTTCCCTTCTGCCCGCGCGGGATCCGCGCGGGCGAGAGTCGGCGGGTCGCGGGTCGCGAGTCGCGAGTCGCGAGTCAACGGCGACGGCTACGGCGTCAACGGCGACGGCAGTCTGAGCGTCCGTCTCGCGCAGCGAGATAGCGAGGAATCTCGCTGAATGCCAGGGGATTCCTCGAGCTGCTCCCTCTGGGAGCGGACGCTCTCAGAATGACACTCTTGGCGAAGGCGGGGTTTCCGGCCGGATCTCTAGGCCAGAAGATCGTAGCGCGCGTAATCGACGGCTCCGAACACGGCTCCGTCGGAGAAGTGGGCGCGGAGGGCCTCCAGGGTCTGCTCGCCGATCTTGTGGTAGCCGTAGAACCCGGCTCCGGACACATGCGGCGCGATGTAGACGTTATCCAGCATCCTGAACTCGCTGTAGCGCTCCAAAGGTTCCGGGGTCGTGACATCCAGACAGACATAGATCTCGTCGCGCTTGCACTTGGCGATGAGGGCATCGTGATCCAGTACCGAGCCGCGGGAGGTGTTGACCAGCGTGGCCCCGGGCTTGATGAGGTCCAGTTGCTCCTCGCCGATCATCTGGTGGGTGGAGGGGATGCTGGGCAGGTGCAGAGTGATATGATCCGCGCGGGCGAACAGGTCGTTGAGCTCCACCTTCTCAGCCCCCATCTCGGCGGCCTGCTCGTCTGAGACGAAGGGGTCGTACAGCAGGATCTGCAACGGCCACGGGCGCAGGAGCCCGATCACCTCGCGACCCACCTGACTGGCGGCGACGACGCCGACGGTACTGCCCTTGAGGAAGCGGCCGTTCCAGCGGACGTCGGGGTCCTTCCACTTGCCCGTGCGCTTGAAGTACGCGGAGAAGTCCGGCCAGCGGTGCATGGTCATAAGCAGCATGCCCACGGTGGACTCGGCCACATTGTACGCGATGGCGGTGTTGGCGCTGAACAAAGTGATGTTCCGCGGGACGAGGTAGCCGTCCACGATCTCGCGGGAGACCAGACCCTTGATGGAACCCGCCGAATGGGCGATGAGGCTGAGCGCGTCCGCGGCCTGGAAGACCTCGGCGGTCAGGGCCGGGGCGCCCCATCCGGTGACGATGGCGTCGTAGCCCGCGATCCCCTCGGCGATCTGCCGGGCACCGTAATCCCGGCCCGTGTCGTTCACCGTCACATCGAACTCATCCAGCATGGCCTGATACTGCCGCGGGTCGAACACGCGGTCTGTATGACCCTCGGTCTGAATGTACCAGACCCTGGGCTTTCCGCCCGGGCTTGAACTGGGCATGGGACCATCTCACCTCGATAAGGTAGGCTCGCCCGCTCTCGTGGCGGCCGCGAAGCTGCGCGAGACACCGCGATTCGCCCCGCCTCCGGATGAAGGGAGGTTCGCCGCCGGACCTGATCCGCCTTCCGTTGGGCCGGGAATTGTGGTACTCTCGGGCCGTCGTGGCGTGGCGGGTCGGGGCGCCGCAAGGCACCGCCCACAACCGCAGACAGACACCACCGGCCCGGCGGGAGGGCGCAGGCGCCGGCGGATACCATCCTGCAGTACCTGCCGCATCCGTAACCAGGCCGCTGTGGAGGTGCCAAATGAGGGTTGTCCTTCTGTTTTCGATTTGCCTGCTTACCGTTCACTGCCCGGGGCAAGAGACCATCACCGGCGGCGAGCACCGCTCGCTGCTGAACCGAGCCCCTGAGTTGTCCACGGTAGGCGTTGACCGTTCCGGCCGTATGCTGCAAAGCCCGCGCGCACCGGGGGCCACCACGCCCCGCGATACTGTGCCGCCCACGGCGCCTCCTACGGATCCCGAGCCGCCCACGGGTCCTGAGACGGCCCCCGAGCCGCCCGCGGCGCCTCCTACGGATCCCGAGCCGCCCACGGCCCCCGAGCCGCCCACGGATCCCGTGCCGCCTGCGGGCCCCAGCGCCGAGGCCCCGGCCGGACCGGAGCCGGGAACCACCGCCGAGGCGCCGGGCACTCAGCCCCCCGTCGTACGCGCGGATCCCAAGGTCGTCCTTCCCGCCGGCTTTCTGACCGCCGCGGACAACACGGCCGCCTTCGGTGAGCCGGGGTACACCATCGTGCATGAGCCCACAGGGATGGAGTTCGTCTGGGTTCCCGCCGGCGAGTTCGAGATGGGCGCCTATGGCGGCAATCCCGATGCGACCCCGGCGCGGAAGGTCACGATCGGCCGGGGCATGTGGTTCGGCAAGCACGAGGTAACCAATGCCCAGTTCCGGCAGTTTTGCGTGGCGACGAGAAGCGCCTTTCCCGCCGCCAGCGACGCCGGCCCGCGGCATCCGGTGGTGATGGTCTCTTGGGAGGAGGCCCGGAAGTTCGCCGAGCACAACGGCATGCGTCTGCCCACCGAGGCGGAGTGGGAGTACGCGGCCCGCGGGCCCTCCGGCGGCAGTTTGCCCTGGGGGGAGAGGTGGAACGAGAGCCTGGCCTGCGCCGCGGACAATCGCGGCCCCGACGGCCGTTCGTACCCCGTGGGGAGCTTCCCCGAGGGCGCCAGTTGGTGCGGCGCCCTGGACATGGCGGGCAATGTCTTCGAATGGTGCGCGGACTGGTACCATCACCGGACCTACTCCGGCGGCGACGATACCGACCCGCAGGGCCCCGCCACCGGCACCTACCGCGTGGTGCGCGGCGGCTCCTTCGCCAACCCGGCGCCCCTGTGCCGGACCTACATCCGCAGCAAGTACCCGCCCAACTACGTCATGCGCCACCTGGGGTTCCGCTGTGTCCTGGCTCAGCCGGCACAGGCGCCGGCCCGCGGCGGCCCGGGCCGCTCGCCCCGCACCGGGCCGTAGAGCTGCGGCCGAGAACCCCGCCTTCGCCGGGAGTGTCATTCCCAGAGCGTTCGCTCCCGGCAAGAGCGGCTCGAGGAATCTCCCGGGGTATCGCGTGATCCCTCGCGCAAGCGTCGCAAGCCCGGGCTTGCGACGCCGGCGCTGCAGGATGATTCCGTCACGGCACAGCCAACAACGGGGCCGGTCCCGCCGACTGGGACCGGCCCCGTGTCGTCATCGCCGTCGCCTCATCCGCCACCACACAGACCTACTCCCCCCCGACGACCTCGCCCTCCCACGACAGCTCCCACATCGGCCTGCGCCGGAACTCGTTCTCGAAGGTCTGCTCGATCCGCCCGGTCTTCTCCAGGTGCATCATGCAGGCCCGGATGCAGCCCCTGGCGCCGCAGACCGCGTAGTAGCCCGTGGTCTCCAGCATGTTCTTGTAGTAGTCAATCACCCGCCCGCTGGGGAACTGCTCCGTCGGCCGCCAACTGCCTCCCGCCACCGTGTAGCACAGCTTGTAGGCCTCCTCCTCGGTCAGCTTCTGCTCCGAGACGTTCAGCCGCAGGCCGGGACAGTCCTTGGCCAGGAAGGGCGAGGCCTCCTTGTTCAGGCCGTGGTGGGTCAAGGTGCACTTGCCCATGTCCACATTGGCCCACTCGAACTTCACGCCCTCGATCTCCACCGACACCGTGTCATTGTCCCGCCGGTGCGGGATGCAGTGGCCGGGGCAGTCGGCAACGCAGGCCATGCACCTGTCGCACACTCTTTGCTCCTCGGTGACCAGTGGGTCGGGCTCCAGCTCGGCGTCGGTCAGAATCATCCCCAGACGCACCCGGGGCCCAAAGCGCCTGGTGAGGAACACCTTCGACCACCCCATCTCACCGATACCCGCGGCACACCCGGCGATGCGGATGGCCATCTGCACGTCGGGCGCGGCCCGGCCGGGGCGCAGAGGCTCCCGGGGAGACTGCGCCTCGGGGACCCCGGGATAGCACGGCACCGCTTCCCAACCGTGGTCCTCGATGTAGCACGCCGTCTCATAGGTCCCCTTGGGCCGAAACAGCGTATTGAGCTTGTTGTAGCCGTAGAACGTGTAGTTGTTCCACAGCGTGCCCTCCTCGATCCCGCGATACACTCCCCGGGTGATGCGACGCGCCGTCACGATGACCGAGCGCGCCTCGGGGAAGATCTCGGCCGGGTGCATCCGCTGCGGCGCGCCCTGGAACCGCTCGATGTTCGCGACCCCCAGCAGATCCAGCCCCGTGCTCTGGGCAAAGTCCTTCAGCTTCTGAGAAGTCAGCTTTGACATGATGGGTGCCTACTTTTCGCTATTGCATTTCCTGTCGGCGCAACCCTTTGTGGCACAGCCGCTGCCGCAACCGCCCAACCGCCACTTGATCCCGCAACCGATGGGCGTGGTGTCGGGCACCGCGATGGGGCTCCCCGCCAGCAACTGCTCCAGCGCCTCCCGCAGATCGTGACGCTCCACGGCGCCGGCGTCCTCGGCATTGTCGTCGATGCGGCCGTGGTAGACCACCGTACCGCTCTCGTCCAGGAGGAACACCTCCGGCGTTCTGGTGGCCCCGTAGAGCCGAGCCGACTCCTGGCTCTCATCGATCAGATACGGAAACTCAAAGCCCCGGCTCGCGGCGCGCAGCTTCATGTTCTCGAGGTTGTCGGCCGGGTACGCCTCGGTGTCGTTGGCGTTGATCGCCACCATCGTGATACCTCGCGGGGCATAGTCCCGGTGCAACTTGACCATGCGCTCCTCGTACATCACCACGTACGGGCAGTGGTTGCAGGAGAACACCACTATCGTCCCCTGCGGGCCCTTCACCTGTGCCAGCGAGTGGGTCTTGTCGTCCACTCCGGGCAGCTCGAACTGCGGCGCCTTCTGTCCGATCTCGATGGCCATCGTCAATCCCCCTTGTGGAATAGCCCACAGCAGCAGCTTCCGTCCCTGGCGATCTCCTCATGGTGCTCGCGACAGGGACAGACGATCCATTTGTCCACCTCGCGCTTGCCGGTTACCTTCTTGCACGGGCACAGCGGCAGCCCGTGCCGTACCCAGTTGCGGGCCAGCCCGCGGACGAGGTTGCGCAACACTACGGGGTCCTCCACCAGCCGGTAGGGACCCGTCTGTCCGTACTTACGCACGAGCCTCTCGGCCCGCTCGATCGCCTGCTCCATGCTCAGCTTGTCCGCTCGACGGCCGAAAGGCCACATGGGTGCACCTCGGAAGAGTCACGAGTCTGCGAGTCGCGGGTCTCGCGTCGGCGGCAACGGCGTCGGCGGCTTCGCGGTCACGCCCGGCCCGCCCGCGGGCCGGGCCCAATACGCCTCAGGCCTCCTTGTCGCGCTTGCGGAAGCCCTCCGGATCCGCGCAGCCGCCGCCGAACTCCACTTCATCAGGCCTGGTGCTCTGACCCAGCTCATCCACAGCCCACGGCTCGCGCTGCCGAAACGCCAGGCGGAAGTTGTCGTCCACCTTGTTCCCGCGCTCCAGCATGTCGACACAGGTGCGACAGCACAAGGCCGCCAGGCGGTCCGGTGAGGAGCCGGGGTACAAAGCATTGGGGCGCGCGCCGTTGGCACAACGACGGCACTTGCTCTCATCCACCGCCGCCACCTGCATCACCTTCCCCGCGATGGTGACCTCGCGCGTATTCACTGTGTCGATGGCGCCCAGGGGACAGACGGTGGCGCACGCTCCGCAGGAGGAGCACATCGTCCGCTCCAAGACGGGATCGGCCTCCAAGGGCGCATCCGTGATCACGGCCTGGAACCTCTGCCGAGGGCCGAAGCGCGAGCTGAGAAACAGGCCGTGCAGGCCGATCTCGCCCAGGCCGGCGGCGACCGCCGCGTATTGCATGTCGAGGTTGACGTTAGGCGCCGGCTTGCCCTCCCTCACCGCCACGCCCTGCGCCGGCATGTCCGGTGGGTAGCACATCACCGGCGTCGCCTCCCATCCCCGGTCCTCCAGCCACTCGGCGGCCTCGTAGTTCGTCAGGGCAACGAACTGCTTGTCCAGCCAACTGTAACCGAACATCTCGTAGATGTCGCGATTGGTCCCCTCCTCCCAGCCCCGCAGGGAGCCCCGGGTGATGCGCCGACCGATCACAACCACCGCTCTGCAGTCCGGGAAGATCGAGCGAGGGTCGTTCTGCGGCGGCACACCATCGAACCGCTCCGGTGATGCTATGCCGACCAGGTCCGCGCCCTGCGACCGGCAGTACTCCTTGAATCCGGCGGTGAGATCATCCAACTCACTGGCCTCCTGACAATGAGGGCTTTGACCACGACTGGTGTGCGGCGACGGCGCGCCCACACCCTACAACCGACCATGCCCGACACGTCCGTCTCCCCCGGCTGCCCCGAAGCGCAGCATCCTTCGGCATGGATGCCCGACGCTCCTCCCCTCCGCCCACCGCGCACCCGGGCAATACGATATAGTAGTATAGGATACGACAATGATTCATGCAAGGGCAAACGGCGGCGAGAAGACGGGGCACAGGCAGAGCCGGGCACGAGGACCGCGCCGAGGCCGTTTGCCCGCGGACGGTGGGGGCGATGACGCCGGGGACAGGCCGTGGAGGTGGGGGCTCCGTCGTCCAGGTGACGCGAACAGGGGGAATGGGAAAGGACGCCTGCGACCGGTTACTGCCCGGCCGACGCCCTTGGCCTCCTGCGGGTCAGCAGACGCCAGCCGGAGGCCAGCTCCTCCACCCGGAGGAGGATGCACAGGGCCACGAAGACCAGGGCGCCCAGGGCTAGGGGGACCATGGCGGTGATGAGCTTGGCCGGCTCGCCGGTATTGCCCAGCAGGCTCTCCAGATGGCCCGACCCGAAGTGGCAGATGAGGCCGAGGGCCACGCAGCCGGGGATGATCCTGACCAGCGAGCTTAGGATCCGGCCGCCATCGAGGCGCCCGACTTGACGCTTCAGCAGGACCATCAGCAGCAGAGCGTTGAGCCCGTTGCTCACGGAGGTGGCCAGCGCCAGGCCCAGCACGCCCATGGGCAGGGAAGCATAGCCGACGGTGAAGCAGGCCACGAAGGAGGCCAACCCGACCACCACCGGCGTGAGGGTGTTGTGCCGGGCGTAGAAGGCCCGGGCGCAGATGTACACGATGGCCAGAGCGAGCATTCCCGGTGTGAGCCAGACGAGGATCTCCCCCAGGATGGGAGAGGTCTCGGGGGAGAAGCTCCCGCGCTGCAGGAGCATGCGCACGATGGGGGTGGGCATGCTGGCGAAGACCACAGTGGAGGGGATCACGAAAAACAGCGTGTTGCGCATGGCGAAGGAGAAGTCCCGGCGATAGGCGACTTCGTCCCGACGGGCGTAGTGCTCCGAGAGGCTGGGGAAGACGGCGATGGCGATGGCTGCCGCGAACAGACCGGAGGGCAGCTTCCACAGGCGGTTGGCCAGCTCCAGCAGGGCGACGGCGTCCTCGTCGCCGCACATGGTGGCCAGCGCACGCACCAGGACCCAGTTGATCTCAGCCACGGCGAGCCCGAGAATGACGGGGCCGGCCAGCCTGACGACGCGGCGCACCCCCGAATCCGCGACATCGAGAAGGAGCTGGAGCCGGCCGCCCAGCCGGGCCAGAGGAGGGATTTGCACCAGAACGTTCCCACACAGCGCCCCGAGAACGGTGGAGGCGGCCAGCACGTTGAGCCCCTCGAGCTGCGAGGCCCCATGGTGGATCATCACGCCCGCGGCCAGGGCGCCTGCGACCGAGAACAGATCGTAGACGATGGGCCCCACGGCCGGCCACAGGAAGTGCTTGTGGGCATTGAGGGTTCCCATCAGCAGGCCGCCGAGCACCAGGAAGAGCTGGGCCGGGAAGATGATCCGCATGAAATGGGCCACACTGGACACGCGGTCGGGGTCCGACTGCACCCACCCCAGAGCCGACAGCCGGGCGAGCTGCGGCGCCAGCCCGACACCGAGCACCACCAGTACGGCGCCCAGGATCGCCAACAGCCAGAACACGGAGCTGAACACGCGCCAGGCCTCCCGGCGCCTGCCGTGGGCCAGGTACTCGGTGAACACGGGGACGAAAGCCGTGCGCGCCGCCCCCCCGGCCATGAGGAAGTACAGCAGGTCCGGGATGGCGAAGGCGGCGAAGAAGGCGTTGACGGGGCCACTGACTCCGAATACCGCGGCGATGGTGAGCGAGCGCAGCAGGCCGGCGACGCGGCTGATGAGCGTGACGGCAACCATCAAGACGGCCGCCGAGGCCAGGCCCTGGCCCTGAGGTGGGGGAGACTGCTCCGCGGCGGGCTCCGGCTCCAAAGCGAGTGTGTCCTCGTCGTCGATACCGCTCATCTTCTGCCTCGGTGCTGGATTTGGGCGGCGCAAAGCCGCGGCAACCGGAGATTGGGCCGGAAGGCTGCGCCCGCCGTGGGAATCTCATCCTGAGCGTGAGTCTCGCCCGGCGGGAGAGCGAAGGACCCCGCCAGATCGCAGGAAATCCCTCGAGCCGCTTTTGCCGGGGGCGGACGCTCTGAAAGCGACATCCCCAGGCGAATGCGGCCTCTACGGCCACGCCTCCGGGCCTCAGCGACAGGGCTCAAGCAAACGGCTCCACTCCGCAGGGAGTGGAGCCGCAGTGCGCTGCTTCAGGAGGTGGTCTAGTACCGCCGGGTGATACGGCGCTCGTCATTCTGGCTGCCGGTGGGCGCGGTGACTTTGGCCCACAGCTCGCGGTCGCGGGTGAACATGACTTCGGTGCCGTCGGGCCGCATCACCGGATAGCCATCGGACTGCGGGCTGTCGGTGACCTGCGCAAGCCCGGTGCCGTCCGGCCGGATGCGCCAGATGTCGAAGTCGCCGGAACGGTTGGAGTGGAAGTAGATCCACTCTTCGCCCCCCACGGTGCCCCAGGCCGGGGCCTCATTGCGGGTCGATGTGCCGGGAAGCAAGGCGGCGGTGGTGAGCTCCACATCCCCGCTGCCGTCGGCATTGCAGATGCGAATGTCGGTGCGGACGGCGCCCGCCGCCCGGTACTGATACGCGATCCGGGTGCCGTCGGGGCTGTACGCCGGCCACTGCTCGTCGGCGTTGGTGGCCACGATGAGCGTGGAGTCCGCGCCCGCCGCGGCGGGCGCGGTGGCCAGGTTGTAGTCACCATCGCCGACCCCGCCCACCTGCTTGGTGGTGGCGAAAAGCAGCGTCGTCCCATCCGGAGACCAGGTGGCCTGGATGTCCTCGCCGGCCACCGTGTGATCGGTGACCCGCGCCGGCTCGGTGCGGTCGCCCTCTTCGGTGGGCATGATGTAGAGGCTGGAGCTGCCCCCCCGGCGCCGGGCGGTGTACGCGATATCCCGGCCGTCAGGACTGAAGCACGGATGCCAGCCACCGTCGTTGCGGGGTAGCTCGGCATGCGCCGTGGTCGTCAGCAGGTACTGGCCGCCGCCGTCGGAAGAGCAGCGATAGATGTACTTCCGACCGTCGCCGCCGAATGACGCGAAGGCCAATGTATTGGTGATGCTCCAGGCGGCACGATCGCTGATGTTCTGATATAGGGTGTTGTCATCGCCACTATTGCATCCCATGAGCACGACCATGGCGCAGACAGCGACAACCAACACAAGGCCCCTGTACAGGGTCATATCCCAAAGCTCCCTTCAGGTCCCTAGGAACGCGTGGCACGGTCTGTCTTGTCAGACAGCCCGCCATGCCCCGAGTTGCAGCGGAGCGTATTCGATTATACGCCGCGGCTGCAAAGCAGGTCAAGACAACGGCGGTGGCGGCACTCGAGGTCGGCTTGCCCGCAACTTGAGGTGCAAAACAACCTGGCCCCACGATTGTCTGAACGAAGCGGCACATCCGCCCTCGCCACCGGGTGCTCTCGCTGTGGCCAAGTTGCGGCTTGACGCCCAGTGACCTATCGGTTACACTCTCCGCGACGCAGAGCGGCTGCACGGAAGTCCCACTCGCAATAGGAGGACGCGCCCATGGCGAGGGGCTCTAAGGGTGTTCTAGGGCTCGACATCGGAAGCTGGGCGATCAAGGCCGTCGCAGTACGGGGCGCGGGCTTCACCGAGAACGAAGCCGGCGAGCGTGTGCCGCGGATCGAGCTGATCGGGCTGCCTGGCGTTGCCATGACGCCTCCGGGGTGTGTGGAGGGCGGCGAGGTCATCTCCGACGAAGTGAGCGGCAACGGCGACGGTTCCAGCAAGAAGCCGCCCACAGGCATCTCTCTGGTCGCCGGTACCGTCGGTTCACTGGTCAAATCCCTCTCCATGGCCGCCAAGCCCACGGTGGCCTCCGTCGGCGGCGAGACCTCCGTGGTCGTCAGAATCACGGAAGTCTCTCGCATGACCGGCAAGGAACTCAAGGAAGCCGTGGAGTGGGAGATCGAGCGTCAGACGCCGTTCCCGGTGGATGACGCCATTACCTCGTGGGTCCCCATTGAGCCACCCGACGGCGATCCGGACTCTCCGAACATGGAGGTCCTCCTCGTCGTGGCGCAGAAAGAACTGGTCAACGGGCACGTCCAGGTGGTGCAAAGCGCCGGGCTGAGCCCCGAGGCCATCGACGTCGAGCCCCTGGCGATCTCCCGGGCACTGGTCGACCTCCCCGGGGGCTCCATGAAGGATCAGACCATCGCCGTCGTCCACATGGGCGCCAGCTCCACCCTCATCCTCGTGGTGCGCAAAGGCCTGCTGTCCTTCGTGCGCTCCGTCGGCACCGGCGGCAAGGCCCTGTCGGATTCGGTGAAGCAAAACATCCTCGGGGAGGACAAGGCCTCGGAGTGGACGAAGCACGCCCTGGCCGACTTCTCCGACGCCGCGTACGTCGATCAGGGCGGCGTCGGCGCCGAGGGCCAATACCCGGCGGACGACGATGTTTTCGCTGAAGACGGCGGGGATTCCGTTTTCGAGGAATCCAGTCTGGACGCCGACCTGGACGCCGGCAGCCAGCCGGTGGACATGCAGGGAGCCGCCACGCAGATCGACGTGCCCCTGCCCGGCGAGGTAGAGCTACCCCCACAGAGCTCGGGGGGGTCAGCCACCGCCGGCGAGCCCATGGACCCGCAGGAGACCGAAGCCCGCTCCATCGTCTACGAGGCTCTGGCTCCGCAGGTCGTGGACCTCGCCACCGAGGTGCGCCGCTCCATCGACTTCTACCGCCGGCAGCATCGCAATGAGGAGATCGACCGCATCATCCTCTCCGGTGGCAGTGCGGTCATGCCCGGTCTGACGGAGTTCGTGCAGGGCGAGACGGGAGTCACCACACAACTGGCCAATCCGTTCGCCCACTTCTCCCTCGGCGACGACGCACCCAGGGAGTACCTCACCGATATCGGCCCCGCCATGGTGGTTGCCGTCGGTCTGGCGGTCAGAGACATCGTCGAGTAGCCGGCGCTGCCGCCGGCACGGGGAGATACTGGGCCAGAAGGTGCGGCGCTAAGGCTTGTGTCCGCCCGGCGCCTCCGGCTTCGCCGGGCATAATCCAGTAGAATTGTCCCCTATTCCCGGGGAGGGTCATCGTGCCGCCAATCAAGATTGACCTGCTGCCAAAGAGCGTCAAGTACGCTCGCGTCAACAAGGTACTCCTCATCGCGGTCGTGGCGGCGCTGGCCGTGGGCCTGCTTGCTTTGGGATCCATGGACGCCAAGCTGCGTGGCGACATCGCCGATGCCGAAAAGCGGCTCGAGACGGTCACCGCCGAGGCCCAGGCCGTCCAGAGCCTGGAGACCCAGGTGGCCACCAACCGCTCCCGGCTCAAGCCCATCGCCGACAAGGTGCAGTTCATCGAGGCCGCCGATGAGTGTGGCTATGTGTACTGGGAACGCTTCTACAGCGTCATCGAGTACATCTACGGCGGAGCCGAGCTGCACTTCTTCGCCATCCTCGGCCAGCCGTTCCAGCCCAGCAATGTCACGGACTTCTCCCCCGAGGCACTCTTCCATCTGGCTCCCGCGGGCTCCACGGACTGCGCCTTTGCCGTCACCGTCAAAAACCCCAACGAATTCGCGCGCTTCATGCTCAACCTCATGCGTTGCCCGGAGATCTCCGATATCCAGGTCACCGGCTCGGTGCCCTCGGGTCGCGTGATCGCCGCTCAGTGGCCCGTGATGCTGCAGCAGTGGAACCTGCCCCAGTTCCAGATGCCCACCTTCAACTTCCCGCTGGCGGGAGTGACCGGCGGCGGCGCCGGCGGCGGCGGGGGCATGGGTGGGGCGGGCATGGACATGGGAGGCGGCCCCGGCATGGGCGGCCCCGGCATGGGCGGCCCCGGCATGGGCGGCCCCGGCATGGGCGGCGGGATGGAGATGGGTGGAGGGCCGGGAATGGGCGGCGGAGGCGCCGGCGCGGGTGCCGGAGTAGCTCAGCAGCCCCGGCTCGATGCACCGATTGAAGTCCTCATCACCTGCAGGCTCGCCAAGTCCGTGGGTATTCCCATGCCGCCGCAGGGCGCCGCCGCCGGTGGCGCGGCCCCCGCCGGAGGCATGGGCGGTCCCGGTATGGGTGGTCCCGGCATGGGTGGCCCCGGCATGGGTGGCCCCGGCATGGGTGGCCCCGAGATGGGTGGAGGAATGCCCGGCCCGGGCGGGCCCGGGGGCGGCGGTGGCGCACCTCCGGGAGCTCCGGCCGGTGGCGGTGGGGGCGATGATTCCGGTGGCGGTGGCGGCGGCGACGATTAGCGCCAGGGGGAAGGCTCGCCGTTCGCTGCTTCGAAAGCTCAGTCTCTGTTCACCGCCCGCACCGAAGTAGTGGTCGTAGTCCGCCCAGGATTGGGTCAGGAGAGACCGACACATGGGATTCATGAAGCCAATCTTCTTCGTCCTGATCGGCGCCGTGCTGGTAGCGGGCATTGTGGGCGTACTGGCCTGGAAGGTCGTGCTGCCCAAGCGTGCGGTGGTCGCCGACACCGAGGCACAGATCGCCACGCAGCAGGCCATTGCCGATCAGCGTGAGACCCGCCTCCAGGAGCTGGCTGAGGCCAAGCACCAGTGGGAGGTGGCCCACGACGCCATCGCTCTGAAGATGGACGAGCGCAGCATCCCCATCGCCATGAGCCAGCCGGTGGTCGCGATGACCAATCTCTGGCAGGAAGTCAGGGAGGACCTTCCCCCACTGGTGGAGAAGTTCGTTCGCGACAGTGGCTGTGTGTTGGTCCAGGGGGCTTCAGGCTGGGCACCGCCGATGACCCCCTTCGACCCGGGGACCGCCTGGATCGAGCTGCCCATCGGCCACGCACCGGGGGCGGGTACCTCCATCGCCCAGTCGGGCAGCGGAATCCTCTGGGTGGCCGGCACCCTTGCCGACATCGAGAGGCTCTACAAGTCGCTGAGGAACTTCCCCCGCATCATGACCATCCAGCATTTCGCGCTGGTGCGGCTCCGGGAACTGGTGGGAACCGACCTGCACAAGACGGTCACGGAATTGCTGGACCGGGACGAAGAGGAGATCCTCATCGCGCCCATCAGTCTCAGCATCTGGCTGATGACCGAGACTCCTGAGACCGGAGGCGGCGCCGCGCCGGCCGCCGGCGGCGGAATGCCCGGTATGGGCGGCGGAATGCCCGGTATGGGCGGCGGAATGCCCGGTATGGGCGGCGATATGCCCGGAATGGGTGGCGGAATGCCCGGGATGGACGGTGGTGGCATGCCGGGTGGCGAGCCGCCGATGCCCGACGCCGGAGGCTCATCACCCGAACCCGGGGGCGGCGGAGACGAGGCCTAACCGCGTAACAGTAGTCACCCGCCGGTGCTGACAGCAGAAGGAGACGCCAGCGTGGACAGGGAACACCTCGCAAAAGCTGCGGTGGCCGCAGGGGTCTTCGTGCTCGTCGTGGCCATCGTGTTCTCATTTTGGTTTCTACTGCCCTCAACGCGAGGCGGCAGCTTAGCCATGGCCCAGGGGGAGGGCGGACCTCCCGGCATGGGCGGACCTCCCGGCATGGGTGGCGGTCCCGGTATGGGTGGACCTCCCGGCATGGGTGGCGCTCCCGGCATGGGTGGCGCCCCCGGCATGGGTGGCGCTCCCGGCATGGGTGGCGCCCCCGGTGGCGGAGCTCCGGCAGGCGGTGCTCCCGCGGCGGCAGCGGTGAGCGCTGAAGACGCCTCGCCTCTGGAGCCCTCGCGGGCCAACCCCTTCGTCCCGCTGGACAGACCGCAGCCGGAGGTGCGGTTCGCCACCTCCCGGACGAAGTATGGACCCGACTGGAGCAGCGTGCCGCTGGGCTACCTCAACGACCTGCCCCAGGCGGAGATCCCCGCGGCTCCTCCGGTGCCGATACCGCCGAATCCCACGGCCAGCGCGGACCTGATCCGGGTCAACGCCATCGTATGGCCTCAGAGTGATACCGGGGCCGGTGCACCGGGACGGGCCTTTGCCACATACGAGGACCCCGACGGTCGCACGCGCATCGCCGTTCCGGGCTCCACGATCCGCGTAGCCCATCCGGACACCGAAGAGGCGCAGCGCTGGCGAGTGGAGAGTGTCGATCAAGACAGCATGACGGTGCGCAACCTCGACAGTGGCGAGCAGGCCAAGATGCGAGTGCGGCCGCGCAGCCGAGCGGAACAGCGGCACTTCGGAACCGTGCGCATGGGCGACGACCTGCAGCGCGCGGCGGACTCGGACCCGCCTTTGGTGCTCCCCGGCAAGGCGCGACCCATGAACTCCGCCGGCGGCGCCTCCGCCGCCCCGGCAGGTGGCGGCGAGATGGGGATGGGCATGGGGCCGGGCGGTGGCATGCCCGGTGGAGCTCAGTACTAGCGAGCACTGAAGAACACCGGCGATGTGTCCGTAGTCTATTGATAACAAGGCGCAACGCCCATCGGATGGCAGGGCGGGACGCACCGGCGGCCCGCGGCCGCCCACAGAAAGAGGGGTTCCAATGACCAAGGGCTTCACAGCTTTGCTGCTATCGATGATTCTCTGTGGTCTGGCCGTCTCCGGCGCGATGGCGACGGAACAGGCCGCCACCTTCTCCATCGACTGGGCCGATCAGCCCCTCTCGGTGGTCCTGACTACGCTCAACAAGCACTTCGGAGTGAACTATGTCCTGCCCGCCGAGCTGGGCAACCTGCGGGTCAGTGCGAACCTGCTCAACGTGACCCCGGAGCGCGCACTGCGTACCGTGGTCGCCAAGGCGGGCCTGCTGGCGCAACTGCGGAACGGGACGTGGATGATCTCCTCCCCGAACCCGACGGTCGCCACCCCCGCCGTGTATGCGCAGTTCCCCGGAATGCCCGGCATGGGCGGGGGCGGAACGATGGGGATGGGGCCCGATCCCAGCAGGCCGGGCGGGCTGGGAATGCCCGGCACCGGTGGCACTCTCGGCGTGGGCCGTGATCGGACCAGCAGGTTCGGAGCGATGACCGGCACCGGCGGGTACCAGCAGGACCAGCAGGGGCCGCGGAACTACCAGGTGGTGCCTTTGAAGCGCATCGATCCGGCTCTGGTGGCCGACATCTTCGGCGGCAGCGTGATCTGGGGTACCAGCGGGGGCAGCGGCGGGTATGGCAGCAGCGGCAGCAGCAGCAGCGGCTACGGCCGGAGCAGCAGCAGCAGCGACTACGGCAGCAGCAGCAGCCGGAGCAGCAGCAGCCGCAGCAGTAGTAGTAGTAGCCGGAGCAGCAGCCGGAGCAGCAGCTACTACTAGCAGTCGCCGGGTGTTTGACGACAGGGCACGGGCGGCACCGGAGGTCTAGGTGCGCCCGGGCCCACAACACAGAGATCTCTGTCAGTGCCCAGCACGGGAACAGGTGGGAGTCCACGTACGGGGCAGCGACGCACGGACGCCTACCATGCAGGGAGGGGACCCATGGCCAGGCCACTCAATGGCAACTGCCGCACTCCACTCGCGGGAATTGTCCTAGCACTCATCACCACAATTGCGTGTACCTTGGGACCGATTGCGGCGATGGCCGAGGGGGAAATGTCGGCGGACGCTCCCCCCATCAACATGACCATCAAGGACGCCCCCATCGCCGACGTGATGACGATGCTGTCGGAGGCCTCGGGTCTGAACATCGTCACGGGGCAGGACGTCACCGGCAACATCACCGGGGTGAGCTTGACCGGGGTTAGCGTGGAGACGGCTCTGCAGGCGATCACGCAGGCCGCCGGCCTGTACTGCACCAGGCACGGGAACGTGTATCTGGTGACGAGCAAGCCGCCGGTACCGGGAAGTCGGCCCGATCTGGGGGTGGCAGGCGGTCAGCAGCAGGCCGCCGTCGCTCAGGCTCCGGCGGCGCCGGGTGTGTCCGGCATCTCGTCGGTACCGGACCTCAAGGTACCCAGGGCACTGCGGTCGGCCGCGGTAGCACCCGCGACGCCTCCGGCGGTTGCGGGCCGCGCCGCGCCCGCTCTGGGCCAGGGGGCCTCCCGTCCCGTGGCTCCGGTGGTGCCCCAGACGGCGACTGTGCGCGGTGGCGGCGTCCCGGCGGTGCCGCCGGCCGCGGTGAGCCAGGCACCCGCCAAGGGTTCCGCGACGCTGCAGGGCGTGGCCCCGGTGGCTCCGGTCTTCGGCGCGCGGGCGCAGGCGCCCCTGGCCGCACCGTCCCGGGCCCTAACCGCTCCGGTTCCCCCACGAGCTGTGACCGAGGCAGTCGCCACCACTCCGCGCCCCGCCGCACCGACCGCGGGCTCTGAACCCTCCCGGAGCGCCGCCATAGCGGATGGTATCGGCATCGCCGATGCATCTTCGGCAACCTCCCGGTACGAGCACAATGCCACCAGCGCCGAGGACAGCATGACGCAGGTTGCGGCCGGCGGGCGGCCTATCGTGCTGCCGGACGGCAAGAACGTGAAGGTCGCCATTCCGGTGAAGCACGCGGACCCCGCCAGTATCGCGCGGTTGTTGGGCGGAAGCGTGTTTGACGGCCGGCGCATGGTCTCCTCCGGATCGCGGCCGAGCCGCAAGAAGGCCTCCAGGAGCGACCGCAACTCCGACGTCTTCGGCGGCATGGGCGGGAGCGACGGGACCGATCGCTATTGGATGCAGGAGCTCGGCGGCGGCGGACTGCGCCGCGGCGGCGGCGACTACGGTGGCTCCAGCACCACCACCGGGCGCGGCGGCCAGAGGGGCCAGACCGGGACCAGCGGCGGCCGCGGCGGCACCGGCGGCGGCATCGAGCTGCCGGAAGGCGTCAACAGCCTCACCGCCTTCATGCCCCTCAACACGCTGATCGTCGAAGGCGATCCGGCAGGGATCGACCAACTGCGCGAAGTCCTGCAGATCATCGACCAGCCCACTCGCCAGGTGGAGATCTCCACCAAGTTCCTGACCGTCAGCGTTACCGAAGCCACCGCCCACGGTATTGACTGGTTCGTCTCCGACGGCAGCCTGGAGTTTTTCAACCTCGGGTTCGCGCCGGGTGAGGCGAGCAACAATGTCGTCCGCTGGTCGCGGGGCAAGTTCGAGGCGACCCTCGCGGTCCTGGAGCGGCACGACGTAGGCCAGATCGTCCAGGAGCCGCGCGTGACGGCGGAGAACAACATGGAAGCCTACATCGCCTTCACCAAGACCTTCAACTTCTTCTACTCCACAGTCACCTATAACGAGTTCGGTCAGCGGCAGATTGATCCCGGCGAGGCCGAGGAGATCGAGATCGTGCAGGAGCTGGCCGTGACCCCGCGGATCAATGACGACGACACGATTACCATGTTCCTGGAGCCGATCATCGAGGCCCAGGACGGCACTCAGATCGCCCCGGACGGGCAGCAGTACCCCATCATCTCCAGCCAGGAGGTGTCCACTCAGGTCACGGTCCCGGATGGAGACACGGTGGTGCTGGGCGGGATGATCTCCAAGAGCAAGACCTACAACGAGATCGCCACCCCGCTTCTGTCGAAGATTCCCATCATCGGGAACCTGTTCAAGTCCCAGCGCGAGAACATCATCGACACGGAGCTCCTGATCTTCGTGACCCCGCGCATCATCCGCGAGATCCCGGCGGCGTAGCCTGCCGCCGCTCCAAGATAGCAGCGACGAACGGCACGGGCCTGGGCTCAGTGCCGTTCGTTGGTGATAGGGAGGTTTGTCGCCGTTGCTGCGCTACCTGACCGCCGGCGAATCCCACGGGCAAGAGCTGGCCGCAATCCTCGAGGGGATGCCCGCGGGGGTGCCGGTGACTGAAGAGAGCATCGCGGCGGAGCTGGCCCGTCGGCAGCGGGGTTACGGACGGGGGGGGCGCATGGCCATCGAGCAGGACCGGGCCGTGATCGCCTCCGGCGTGCGCCACGGGCTGACCCTGGGGTCGCCCATCTGTCTACGCATCGACAACCGTGACTGGCCCAACTGGGAGCGGGAGATGTCTCCCGCACCCCCGGAGGAGACCTTCATCAGCGCGCGCCGGGTGGAGGTTCCCAGGCCGGGCCACGCCGACCTCGCCGGAGCGGTCAAGTACGGGCACGGTGATATGCGCAATGTCCTGGAGCGCGCCAGCGCCCGCGAGACGGCGGCGAGGGTAGCCGTGGGGGCCGTCTGTCGGGCACTGCTCAGCCGGGTCGGGATCACGGTTGCGAGCATGGTGGTGCGCATCGGGGACGCGTGCTGGCGGCCGCCGGCCACCTGGACGCCGGAGCAGATGAGCGCCGCCGATCAATCGGATGTGCGCTGCCCCCAGGATGTCACCGCGGCCCGCATGCGACAGTTCATCGATCGTGCCGCCGCCGCCGGAGACACCGCCGGCGGCGTTTTCGAGGTGCGGGCCCTCGGCGTGCCGGTAGGGCTGGGGAGCCATGTCGCCTCCGACCGGAGGCTCGACGGACGGCTGGCCGGCGCCCTGATGGCCATGCAGGCCATCAAGGGCGTGGAGATCGGCATGGGCTTCGAGGTGGCGGCGCGACCGGGCTCGGAGGTCCACGACGAGATCTTGCCCTCCTGCGGGCGGTGGCCCTTCTCACGACCCACCAACAACGCCGGTGGTCTGGAGGGCGGCATCAGCAACGGCGAGCCCATCGTCGTGCGCGCGGCGATGAAGCCCATCCCGACACTGACGCGGCCCCTGCGCTCGGCGGAGCTTGCCACGCTCTCCCCGGTGCAGGCGCACGCGGAGCGCAGCGACGTCTGCGCGGTTCCGGCCGCAGCCGTCGTTGCCGAAGCGGTGGTCTGTTTCGTGCTCTGTGAAGCCGTCCTGGAGAAGTTCGGCGGCGACCACCTGAGCGATGTTGTCGGGACCCTCGAGCAGTACAGGTCCGCGCGGGCAGGCCTCTGGGGGGCGGCCGATGCCTCCTGAGATGGCGCTTGCTCCCCCGGCGCAGGCGGTGTTTCTCACCGGGTTCATGGGTACCGGAAAGAGCACCACGGGTGCGCGCCTGGCCGAGCGGCTGCAGCTTCCCTTCGTGGACACCGATGTGGTTGTATGCGACCTGGCGGGTCAGAGCATCCCCGACGTATTCGCCCGGGAGGGAGAGGAGCGGTTCCGCGCCCTGGAGACCGAGGCCCTGCAGAGGGCGATCGCGGCCGGCCCGGCGGTGATTGCCACCGGCGGTGGAGCCATGCTGCGGCCGGGAAATGTGGAGCTGATGAGGGCTGCCGGACCCATCATCTGTCTGCATGCCTCGGCGGAGACCATCCTGCGCCGGACGGCGAAGCGTGGCGGCCGGCCGCTGCTGGAAGGCGGCGACCCCATGCGGCGCATCACCGACCTGCTCCGGGAGAGACAGCCGCACTATGCCCGGGCGGATTACCAAGTCTCGGCAGAGGGCAGCGATCGGGAACTCACACTCTCGCGCCTGGTTGAGGTCCTGTCCGCGGACCGGAGATCCCGCCTCCTGGTGGTCAAGGAGGTGAGGGTCTCGGTCAATGCCGGGGCACAGACCTACCCCGTCCATGTGGCGCAAGGCGCCTACGGCAACCTGGGGCGGCTGTGCCCGGCGCCTGAAGCGGGCACCGCCTGCGCCGTGGTGAGCACCGACCGCATCGCGCCTCTGTATGCCGCTACGGTGATGGAGGCTCTGCGGAGCGGCGGTTGGGCGCCGACACTGATGACCGTGCCTGACGGAGAGCGAAGCAAGACGCTGCAGACGGTGTCTTGTCTGTACGACCGGTTGGTTGCCGCGGGGGTGGACGGGGC
>Ga0334883_1002243_pt1 | contig 24491 bp, 23 predicted proteins | sample GraSluR1_MG_6_FD_207230 | JGI IMG/M metagenome (GOLD analysis project Ga0334883, IMG submission 207230) | Sludge microbial communities from methane-producing bioreactor in Wageningen University, Netherlands - Granular Sludge_09_05-R1 | ecosystem: Engineered > Bioreactor > Anaerobic >...
CTATCATCAATAACATTTTCATTGCTTCCGATTTTGTCCTCAGGTCACCGACAGTCACTTTGAAATAGGGATTGTCATATGTCCAGTATGCACCAATACCGGGAAATTCCTCCTGGAATTCCTTTAGCAACTCCTCCGATTGCCTACGGGCATTCTGCTGGTTGTCAAAAAAAATCCTGATACGATACCCGGGAATATTTCTTTTTGAAGCATTAGAAATATAACCCTGCAAGGCATTTTCTACGGCAGGAGTTTGGGACAATCTTATATGACCCCGGAAGCCTATGGAAGGACGGGTAACCAAATCTATTATATTTCTGTTCAAATATGCAGAATCGAGAATCTCAATATTCTGGGCAATGGAATCAATGCCGCGTTCATTGCTGTTGAATAGTGACATTTGAGAAAAAGCAGCCAAAGGCAACAATAACACAAACGCAACCATAAAAAACCTTAATTGTTTGTCAGTTTTCATCTTTCCAGGCAAATTAGATTCTCTTTAACATACTTTCTATAGACATATCCTTGAACTTCAGCACTTTTCTCCCCCCTCTGGAGGTCTTTACCACAGCCCTGGCATCAACTTTGAAGTCTGAGTACTTCCATTTGGAAATATTAAGACCCATTGACAACAGTGATAAAGGATCCAAAATATCAAGTTTGAAAACCACATTATTGACACTAATCCTTTTGGCTGCAACAGTATCTGCACTCACAAGGGTCACATGGGCAAAATTGACCCCGCTCCTCTTTAGGAAACCGGTAGCGTTATCAAGAAATAGTTCCCGGGATGAGGGATTGTGTATCACATATTCCACCTCTATATTGGCAGAACTTGTACTGAGCAGTTCAAAGCTCTTGATTTGGACATCCCTCAGCTGAACCTCCATCAACTTTGAACAACCGCTCAAAACCAACGTGAAAGCCAACAGGAAAAAAAATAATCTCTTCATCATTCAGGGTTATGTTACTGCAAAGGTATAAAAAAGCATATATTTGCAGAATAAATACATAGGTGATGACAAACAAATTTTATTCCGTAAAACCTATCTTAGACAAAAAACTTCAACAAGTATACATAGAAACCTACGGCTGCCAAATGAATGTTAACGACAGCGAGGTAGTTCTCTCTGTACTTCAATCCAGCGGTTACTCCCTGAGCGAAAAACTGGAAGATTCCTCCCTTATTTTCATAAACACGTGTTCTATAAGGGATAATGCCGAACAAAAAATATGGTCCCGTCTGGAATATTTCAAATCATTGAAAAAGAAGAAAAAAGGATTGAAAATAGGAATCCTGGGATGCATGGCAGAAAGGTTGAAAGAAAAACTGCTGGAAAATGGCACTGTTGACATTGTAGCAGGGCCTGACTCATACAGGGAACTTCCTATGCTTCTTGCAGGTCTGGAAGATGGGAAGAAACAAATCAATACCATATTATCAGAAGAGGAAACCTATGCCGATATTTCTCCAGTAAGGATGGACAAAAACGGTGTCTCTGCATTTATTTCCATAATGAGAGGTTGTGACAATTTCTGTTCCTACTGTGTGGTACCTTACGTAAGGGGCAGGGAGAGAAGCAGGAACCCTCTTAGCATTGTCAACGAAGCCGAAAACCTTTTCAAAAACGGCTACAAAGAGGTGACCCTTCTGGGACAGAATGTAAATTCGTACAGTTGGGAAGAAAATGGCGAGATAGTTACATTTGCCAATCTATTGCAAAAGGTAGCCCGGATAGATCCCCTTCTAAGGGTAAGGTTCTCCACTTCACACCCAAAAGATATTGACCATCAAGTAGTACAAGCTATTGCAGAGAATCCAAACATTTGCAAACATATCCATTTACCGTTCCAGTCGGGTAGCAACGACGTTTTAAAAAGGATGAACCGAAAATATACTCGCGAAGGTTACCTGGAAAAAATCAATATGATAAAACAGGTGATTCCTGAATGCTCCCTTAGCACCGATATCATTGCCGGATTTTCCGGTGAAACAGAACTTGACCATGAACAGACATTATCGTTGATGGAACAGGTGGGATATTACACTGCATTCATGTTCCAATATTCCGAAAGACCCGACACTACTGCTGCCAAAAGGTTTCCTGACGATGTCCCTCCGGAGGTGAAAAACCAAAGACTCAACCAAATAATAGAACTCCAAAATGAACTTTCCCACAAATCCAACAAAGAAGATGTGGGAAAAAGTTTCGAGGTGCTTGTAGAGGGATACTCCAAAAGATCCAACCAGGAACTCTTTGGCAGGACCAGTCAAAACAAGGTATGTGTTTTCCCTGCAGGCGAACATAAAGTGGGGGAATATGTTATTGTAAGGGTTACCTCCTGCTCGTCTGCAACACTGAAAGGGGTGGTGGAAACCGATTAACTTATAAAAATATCAGATATGACAAAAATGCGCACTATTTACGTTGGTGACCTAAAAACCGAAGCGGAGCACCTAAAATCGGGAAGCAAAATCATGACAGAGGCACCCGAAGACAACAACGGAAAAGGAGAGATGTTCTCTCCCACAGACCTTTTTGCCACTTCATTCGGCGCCTGCATGCTTACAATCATGGGCATCTCTGCTCAAGCACACGGGTTCTCAATTGAAGGTACCAGAATAGAGACAGAAAAAATCATGGCAGCAAATCCCCGCAGAGTGGCAGAATTGATCCTGGATTTTTATTTTCCACAGAAATACTCTGCAAGGGAGATGCGCTTTATCGAGGCCTCAATCAAAACATGCCCTGTTGCCAACAGTGTACATCCCGATATTGTAAAAACAATTAGGTACCATTTCCCCGAAGAATAACAAGTTTAGAAAAACAAGAAACGGAAAGTCCCTACTCCGGCAGTTGCAGTTCCAACGGATACTCCTGCCGGGGTTATTGTTTTCATAACCGAATTGGAGGTAAAACTAACCTCTGCAGTAAAAACATTACCTGAAGAAGGGCTTACCCCCACTCCGTAAAAATACGAACCTGAATATAAAATGGATGTTCCCAAAGATTCCACATCCACAGAATAGATGTTTGCCTCTATAGGCATATAGGTTTGGTCAAACGTTGTGTTAAAGGTATATATCTTTCCCTCTTTGTAATCTGCAGCTATGTAGCCGTCCATTGCATCCACGGGAACCTCCACGACGCTTTCCACCTCAAGGCTGGCCGGGTCAATCTTTACCAACCCTTTGTCTGGGAACGAAGCCCAAATCTTGTAATTCTGGTCCATTACCAGATGCTTGGCTGCTCCTGTAACATTTTCCGGGCGTACCAAAGCTACCTGTCCCAACATGTCATTTACAGTATCAAGAACCCTTACTCCTTCCCTTGTAGCCACATAAAGCCTGTTGCCCAACAACAACAGTCCCTCTGCATCTGTGCCAACCATCACTTTCTTTATAAACTCTTTTGTCAAAGAGTTGTAAACGGCAACATAGGAATCGGGATAAATCCAAATCCCTGACTCGGTTACCTCGTAGTTGTAATCCCAGTTGGTAACATATATCCTGGTATCTGTGACTATGACATTCCTTGGAGAGGCCAATCCATCTGTAATAGGGTCAGATGCAATCTTGCCGTTCAATGCATCAATAATCTCAATCTTGTCAGGGTAATTGCATACAAGGTATGCTTGTTTGCCCGGTGCCACAGAACCGGAAACCACTGTAGAACCAATTGATATTCCGTTGGCACTCTCAAACACCCTGTTCTGGATAGTACCGGTTACCTCGTCGTAAAGTGATATGCTGGCAGAATGCTCAGTAAAATTTCCCTGGTTAAGCACCAATACTTTTTTGTCAAATTGGTATTCGGGCACATCGATATCTTTTGTACAAGCAACAATGCTGGTAAAAAGCAAAAAACCAAAAACAATCTTTAAAATAATTCTCTTTTCCATTTCAATTATGTGTTTTAAAAATAAAATCTTAGTGATAAATTCCAGTTCCTTCCGGGCATTGCATAAAACTTCACATTCTGGTAACTGACACCCGTCAGGTTTTTAATAACGGCATTCACCACAAACCTGTGTCCTAAAAAGATAGATTCGAACTGAGTACCAATATCCGTCAAAAAATAAGGATCCAGAATATCATAGATATCCAACGTACTCCTCTCCCCGGAGAATGACATGTTTGCATAGAATGCAAGTTTGTTCAAATGTGCAGACAATGCTGCCCTTGCAGAGTGTTTTGGCTGGAAAGCCAGCTGACGACCCTGTGAAGGATCATTTTCCCTCAGGCCCTCCACCATCTTTATTGATGTGTAACTATAATCTACATTTAGTTCAAAGATAACCCCTCCCAGTTTTTTACCGAACGACGCACCAACCTCTGCCCCCCTGGAAAGCACCACGGGAATATTTTGAGGCCTCCAAACCTGCCCTGCCGGCAGCCACCTTATCCAGTTTTCTACCTCACTGTTGTACAATGTTATGTAACCTTTGACATTATCATTTCCCGAGAACCATGAATAATCCACCCCTCCTTCAACAGTATTTGATTTTTCACTTAACAGGTAAGTGTGTATTCCACCCCAATACCTGTCATTCAAGGTTGGAACCCGGCCACTGGCAGAGAAAGCTCCCCTGGTTGCAAGTGTATGCCCGTTTTTATTCAAAAGAGTATATTTGACCTCCAAAGAGGGCATCACAGGAACCTCACCGTTTGTAACTTGCCCCCCCCTGATTCCGGCAGAAATCATAAACCCGGGAACTGAAAGAGGTGAATACCTTGCCATCCCGTAAATATAGAACCTGTTTTCTGTTACAGAATCTGCATAAGACCCTGCAGAGGGGACAGTATGTTCTGCACTAAACCCCGCCTTAAAGATAAAAGCCCCGCTCCCATATTCTGTTTCGGCAACTGCCGAAAATTTCGAAGATTCAATCACATCCTCTTTATATAACTGATAATCGTTTGAATAAGAAATATTCGCTCTATAATTGAGAAAATTTGAATTGTTGATGTAATTTACAGCCCCCCTTATATTCCTGTCATTTACAGAGGCGTAAGTCTCCGGACGATCATTCAAAGAGACAGATGGCTGGATTTCCCTGTCATGATTCAGGTACCAGACTGTGAAAGAGAGTATGGATGAATCCCTGAATTTCCTGTAAACCTCCTGCATGGCGCCAAGGTTCTCATAACTGCTGTTGTTCAACCTTTCTTTGGGATGCCCAGGTTTGGTATTGTTGGCAAACATGAAGTCATTCTTTGCAGAGGTGTAAAAAAGGCTACTCCTGCTCTCTGTCTTTCCGTTGGAATATCTCAAGGTCCCGGCTCCGTAAAGGGTAGAGAAACTACCCCCGGAAAAAAGCAAATCACCCGACACCCCTTTTTCCCACAGAGGTAGCGTAGAGAGCTGTATGCTGCCTCCTATGGAACCATCTCCGTACAGCATTCCGCTTCCGCCAATATGCAGGTCCATCCTGTCAAAGAAATACAGAGGTATTTGGGAAAGATTGGCCTGTCCCAAAGTCGGGACCGATAGACTCATACCATTCCAAGCAATTGAAGTATGTGAAGATGAAGTTCCTCTTACAGAAACATAAGAAGCCATGCCCCTGCCATACTCTTTGATATATACAGATGCTTGTTCTTTAAGCAAATCCGAAAGCGACATACTTTTGATCCTGTCCATGGATTCCTGAGGGATCCTTTGGATATTGGTCCCCACTGCAAAAGCCCTGCTCGATGCCAAAGGTGTTTTGGCAGCAGATTTGACCATTACAGAATCCAGCCTGTATTTTTTGGTGGTATCCTGGCAGGACTGGACCGCAGTGACCTCTGTGGCAAATGCAACGAATGCAATAATCAATAAATAAGATATACCTCTGTACATCGCTCCCTATCTCCCGAAAGTTCGATTTATATGTTAACGCTCCAGCAGGTCTTCTGACTTAGCTTTTACCTCTGCACCTTCCCGCCGTTTTTGGCAGTGGTTAGAACGCAGATGACCCCCCCAGGGGGAAAGCATCACAGCAGCGGGTACTGTTTCCGGATCTCACGGAATTCCCTAAACTGATAGACGGCACAAAGGTAAATTAAAATACCATACAATTCCAACTTTTATTTAAATTTGTAACAAACTCAAATAATTACACACACTTAACCTTAACAACATGACAAAAATTGTAAAACTCTTTTCGTTGGCAACAGCTATCTGTTTGCTCTTCTCCTGTACCGGCAAGGAGAGTGGCATAAGCCTCCCCCATGAACAGTACACTTTGGAAAACGGCCTCAAGGTGGTACTGCACCAAGACCATTCCGATCCCATTGTCTCTTTGGCCATACAATACCATGTAGGCTCCGGCAGGGAAAAGCAAGGCCGCACAGGCTTTGCACATTTTTTTGAACACATGCTTTTCCAACGTTCCGAAAATCTCCCACGCAATGCGTTTTTCCAGAATATTGCAAAACTTGGTGGTACTTTCAACGGATCTACCAATTCAGATGGTACCAACTATTACGAGACCGTTCCAAGGGATGCCCTGGAAAAAGTCTTATGGATGGAATCAGACCGGATGGGATACTTTATCAATACAGTTACACAAGGCGGGCTGGAAAGGGAAATTGATATTGTTTCAAATGAGAAGCGTCAAAACTACGACAGCCAACCATATGGGCAAAGCAGTATAATAATAGCAAAGGAGTTCTATCCGCAAGGACATCCATACAGCTGGACAACCATAGGAGAGATAGAAGACCTGCGCAACTCCACCATAGAAGATGTAAAGGATTTCTACAAAACCTATTATGTGCCATCCAATGCTACCCTTGTACTCTCTGGCGATTTTGAACTCTCCCAGGCTAAGGAACTCATCGAAAAGTATTTTGCAGAGATTCCCAACCCACATGTAGTTGAGAAACCGCAACCACAACCGGTTACCCTGGAAGCTAACAAATTCCTCATGTGGGAAGACGCCTACGCAAAGCTGCCTCAAATCACAATAACATACCCTACTGTAGAGCAATACCATCCCGATTCCTACGCACTCTCTGCATTCACAAACCTTTTTGCATTTGGCAAGAACTCGCCATTGTACAAGGTGATTGTAGATCAAAAGAAACTAGCTTCCAATGTCAACGCATATAACATGACCCGAGAGATTGCAGGACAAGCGCAAATATCCATCCGCACCCACGACGGAGTTGACCTAAACCAAGTTTACTCTGCAATAGAAGAGGCTTTTGCCAAGTTCGAAGCCGAAGGAGTGAACCCACAGGAACTGGAAAAGTACAAAACAATGCAAGAGGTCAATATGTACAACAGGCTAAGCAGCACCCTGGGCAAGGCAGTCATGTTGGCAAGGGATAATGAGTTTTCGGGAATACCCGACAAATCCCTTAAAGATATTGATGTAGTCAGGAATCTTACCGCAGAAGATATTGTACAAGCCTATAACAAATATTTCAAGAACAAGAACCATTTGGTTTTAAGTGTTGTTCCAAAGAACCAAACCTCTCTTGCAGTACAAGGATCCCTAATGGCACAAGTGTCATTAGAAAAAGTAGAAGATCAAAAAATGAAGTCACAAACAGGCAAGATCATTGACGATCCATACGAAAAAACACCTTCAAAAATTGATCGTTCTGCAGAGCCTGGGTACCTGGCAAACACCCCGGCGGCAAACATTCCGCAAGTGTGGAGTTCCACACTGTCAAACGGCATGGTCATCAACGGAATCACACAGTCTGAACTTCCGGTTGTCCAATTCAACATCACACTCAAAGGGGGGTTGCTAACCGATCCGCAAGGTATGGAAGGGCTTTCCTACCTTAACGCCAGGCTTATGAACGAAGGTACTGCAACCAAAACCGCAGAAGAACTGGAAAGCGCCATGGGTCTTTTGGGAGCAAGGATAAGGATCTCTTCCGGTACAGAGAGCATTTCCATTGACGGCACATCACTTAAAAGGACCTTACCACAGGTAATCGATTTGGTAAGTGAAATGATGCTCACGCCCAGGTTCGACCAGGAAGCATTGGCAAGGGTAAAACAAGAGACAAAAGCCTATTTGCAACAAGCCTCTGCAGACCCCAGGGAAATAGCCCGCAACACAAGGGACAGGTTGCTCTACGGAGAAGAGGGCACTCTGGCACGCTCCTATTTGGGAACAATGCAAACCATTGACAATATAACAATGGACCAAATAAAAGAACATTATACCAAGTACTTTTCTCCAAATATTGCCTCTGTGAACATTGCCGGAGACATAGACAAACCAGAGGCAGAAAAACTCTTTGCCACACTTTCAAATGAGTGGACCTCCAAAGAAATTGAAATACCCTCTCCTGTACAGGGGATACCTGCAAAACCTGGAACAATCTACTTTGTGGATAATCCCGGATCGCCCCAATCCATGATTTTTGTAAGCAAACCCGGAATCAGTATGGACAACCCCGATTATTTCCCTGCCTTCATAGCCAATTATCGTCTTGGCAACGGGTCCCAAGGGATGCTTTTTGATATTCTAAGACTTCAAAAAGGATATACATACGGAGCATACTCTTCATTTGACGCAGGAGTTCATTATAACAATTTCACAGCCTATTCAAGCGTACAAGGCAGCACTACCCCGGATGCCCTGGCAACATTCCACAACCTAATAAAAGATTATCCGGCAAAATATACCCGGGAGATGCTGCAAGAGACAAAAACTTCATTAAACCGCTCCATGGCATCGTCGTTTGAAACCCTTCAAGCACTTGTAGGAATACTCCAAAACATCTCTTACTATGGTTTGCCTGTAGATTATGTATCCAGGCAAGAGCAAATACTGGCAAACATTACTGACGGGCAAATAAAGGATATTATCCAAAAACACATGGATGTAAACGATATGGTGTTCGTTGTAGTGGGAGATGCACGAACCCAAATGAAACCTTTGGAAGCACTTGGAATGGGCAAACCCATTTTGGTTACAGCCAGGTAACTTGTTTCGACTATTCAAACAAACCGGGGCAATCACATTTGAAAACCGAAATTGTCCCGGTTTATTGAATTTTTTTTTGACAGATTGTTTATTTTATTTACTTTTGCGTCCCAATGTTTACCAAAACATTTGCCCGGATGGCGGAATTGGTAGACGCGCTGGTCTCAAACACCAGTGGCCGCAAGGCTGTGCCGGTTCGATCCCGGCTCCGGGTACGAAAAAAGCAGGTCAATATGGCCTGCTTTTTTTGTACCGTCGCTTGCGGGGTGCGGGCAAGCTCCTTTTAGGATTTGCACCACTTCATAATATCATCGGGCAACAATACATTCTCCATAGATCTCAAAGGTCTATTTTTGAGAAAAAGTTTGGGTATAATGATGTGATTTTGAGCAAATGGCAATTTTCCTGCCTTGTTTATCAACTCCGCCAATAAGCGATTGCTATTCTCTTTGATAGTCCATTTGCATTCACCAACAAGTAGATACTTTTTATCCAAAGATTCGGCAACTACATCTATTTCGATACGCTCATTTCTTGAAACATTACCCCACCAACGGCGTGCAATACCGAATGTGATCCCGTCAATCTCGTTCCCTGAAACAGTCTCACGGCAAAGGTTCTCCCAATAATCGGCAACATAGTCTGAAAAATGGTTATCTAAATTCGACAATATCGGGGCAATACGCCCAATTTCGATAAATGAGCGATTATGAATAATGAACTTAAAATAGAAGTTCATAAATGGGTCGCTTATCTTGTAGAGGCTCTTTTTGGAGTTCTTTTCGTTTTCGCCAAAGGGAATCTCTTTGGTTAAATATCCCAACAAGATTAATTTGGCAAGGGGTCTGGAAAGGTTTGTGGCAATCTCTCCGCTCCGACCTGCTATCTCAGACAAACGATGTGCACCACCACCCACATAAGACATAATTGTTGCGGTCTTCACAATATCCTTAATATCATCTTTGAAGAGCTTAAAAGGCTCCTCATATAACGTTCCATTCACCGACAGCATATTGTTCTCAACCGCCTCCCTAAGATTGGTATAGCCTTCTCTGAGCTCCCAATAACGTGGTACTCCACCCCAAACAGCATACTCTTCGACTGCATCAGTTGCAGATACACCGAGAGCCTCTTGAATATAATGAACTTTTATCGGAGTAATTTTCAATATGGCATCAGCACGACCATAGAGTGGTGATGAAGCATCTAACACCAATCGGTACATCAATTGCTGAGATGAGCCGCAAATTACTAAGTTAAACTTCAACTTCTTTGAATCTAATTTATTTTGAAGAATGGATGGCAGGTCAGGACTACTCCCTACAAGATAGGGGAATTCGTCTATACACAATGTAAACTTTAGTGTTGTACGGTCGTTGAGTGTATCGAAAAAGACACTCCAATTGGGATATATCACTTTATCAAATCCCGGAATGATAACTGCTATCATCTTTGCCAATACCTCTCGCTGTAAAACAGCATCTGTCTGGTCTGCCAAATAGTAGACATCATTTTGATTCAACACTCTGGTAATAAGCGTAGATTTCCCCAAACGCCTACGACCATAGAGTACCGTAAATGTGGATTTTTCCGCATTTAACACCTGTTTAACCCTTTTTGTCTCTTCGATTCTGTCAACAAAATTCATTTCTGCGTAATTATTATGCACTACAAACATAATGTATGTATTGCATAATAACAAATTTTTCTTTCTATAATATTATTTTGGTGTGTGCTTTTGTTTGTAAACCCTATCAGGGTTGCCGATATTTTATTCGGTCAGCTAGTTGCAAAAAATAATCGTTTGACCAGATATCTAACACAGCGGGGTTCTGAATGAAAGGCATAATGTCCCGCTTGACCATATTGATATCTGTAGAGCCGAGCTTTTCACTGAGCATCTTTATAAAGTCCTCTTTGTCGATATCCAATCCGTTAAATTCTTTAGCTCTAATTTGGAAATGTGCGAAGTTGAGTGGTATATCGTGCCTTACATACCATTCGAAATCGTACCAGTCACGGCCCTTAACGCGGTTCTTGTAGCTCCGGAATATCAGTGCGTGCATTTTGCCGGCATAAAGGTCGGACAATGTGAAGCAACGGGTCATAAACGAGAACGGCATCAACGAAAGCTTTTGTTCTGTCGAGAATCCCAACGGAGGATCGGTATCCACTTCAATCTTTATTTTTATCTCTTTCTCCGTCTTGAAAATCAGGTCGTACATCTCCGTGTTGTCTTTCAAAAAAGCCGATTCTACTTTAGTCTGAACCTTTTTCTCTTTTTTCGTTATCAGCACATCACGTCCTGAAGCTTTAAACTCTTCTATAACTGCCGGGAAATAGTTCTCAATATCAAACTCCACATTCTTTTCTGTCAGTGAAAAGTCCATATCCTCGGAAAATCGAGGCACCCCGTGAAATATCCGCAGGCAAGTCCCACCATAGAATGCTGCCTTGTCAAAAAAGCCACCCCGGTAAAGTCCCGCCAGCGCGATTTCTTGCATAACTTCATTTATAGCATTGTGCTTTTCCTGTGCGGTCTTTATGTCATACCGTCCTAGCATCTGATCAAATATTGTCATCGTGATAATAGTTTTAACAGTAATTTAAGCGCCTTTTTCTTCTTCCCGGTCGCGACGCATTGTTCAATAATGTCCTTGTCCATCGCCCTAAATGCCGACATATCCAAACGCAAATAATCCTCCAGATATGTTTCTACGGCCTTCACCGACTGGAAATTGATGTGCGGAGTCGTCATGATCAAATCGCTCAACGCCTTTTCGGGCGAAGCGATTAGAAATGTGTACTTATTATCGACCGTCTTTTGATTAATTCCGATGGAATAATAGTCCTCCCTAACCGAAACATATTGAAATGTAGCTATGCTATTTTCGAACTTCCTGGAGCGGTTGGTGGTCGCCGAGCGGACGATAAAAACCTTTTCGGGGATTAAGCCGTAGTATCGCAACGCACTCTCCATCGAAAGATAGGACGGACCATAGAGGTGATTCGCTATCAACTCTACAGACAGCAGTTCTCCCGTGACGTCAGGCGAAACCACATAAATTCCTTTCTTTAGCCTTATGAGCTTTCCCTCACCCTCCAATGCCTGTACCTTGTCATTTGGAAAATTGTACGACGAAAACAAGGATCGAAGAACGGAAATATTAAACGGGATTACCCCTAGTTGTACTAATTCTCCCATTGCTGATTGTATTTATGGTTTTACAAATATATTAATTTATGCACAGATAACAGAATAAAATTCTGTTATCTGTGCAATATTCAATATTTTTTGAACTTTCGTTCCCATAACTTCGCCAATCTAATTAAGGACTGTGAATAAATTGACATGCTTCTCAAATTTATTGCAATCAGCTCTAAATCCTATAGAAAAGTTCAGGATATTTTTCCTTCTGCGGGTACGAAAAAAAATAAAAAAAAACTAACTTTAATGCATGAAACAAAACAAAGAAATCGCTTTAGTATCCCGGATCCATTGATTTTAGCACTTGGTCTGACTTTGGTTACGATGATACTTGCACTTGTTTTTGGCACGAATATGCGGTCCGGTATTTTGGGAGCCGCGGATGTACTCTCTTATTGGACATCAGGGGTTTGGCACTTGTAGTAGGAGCGGTCTTGGTTAAGAAGACAGCAATACAAGCAAAAAGAAATGGATTTGCAATTAATTATCCTCTGATGGGTTCTCCCGCATATATCTGTATGATGATATGGCACGGAGGCTTATCAGGATCTGCCCCTATGTCAGTTGCAACCGAGAATCACTTTTTAATAACTAAAACAGGTGTGATTCCCCTTTCCATGACCATATTCTCTCCTATGAATCTTACTGAGAACTTGGTTTTGCTGATTTTATTACCTCTTGCTGTATGGTATTTTGCTAAAAAAGGTAAAAATAAAATCCCCGTCATTGATGTTTTTGACCAATCTGACAAAGAAATAAACAAAAAAAGATCAATCCGTCCCGGTTTATTATCAATATTCGGAGTTCTTATTCTACTTGGATTAATATTCAAACTCTTAAATTCAGGCAGTAGTTCTATCGGGGTTAGTCACTGCAATTATTTTAAAATAAACTTTTTGCTAAGCCATTTTCTTATTGGCTCATCGTAAAGTTTAAGGCACAAGTAAGCAATTATTATACTTCCAATCATTACAAGAATAGCTACAGGCCATGTTTCACCCAATGTATACAGTTTGTTCTCTATTAGCCATGAGTAGAATAAATACATTATTGGATAATGTATAATATAGACAGGGAATGAAATATCTCCTAAGAATTTAAAGATTTTGGTTGATCTCTTATCTGTAGTATTGCCAGATGCTCCAACCCAAATGAGTATTGGGAATATAATTGTTATAATTGCCCGTAAAAAAAGCAGGTCACTATGGCCTGCTTTTTTGGAAAACTATGATTAATGTTTGGGTTTTCGTAATTCAAATACAACTGGCAGAATAAAATCATGATTGCCATTTTTCCATTCCGGATTGTCAAATTGAGAAAGAAGTGCGGCTGCCCGGAGCAGTTCATTTTCTATTGATGCCAGACCTTTGACTGATTCTGTTTCTGCTGGTTTCTCGGTTGATTTACCATAGGCCACAACTATAAGAGGTTCACAACTTGGAATGTTAGGATATTTTTTAATATCTACTACTTCTGCCTGTTTAACCTCTCCATTTTCTGACTTAATCCTCACATGAAACTCTCCGCTTGTACCTGCATTTTTTGCCTCTTCGGGATAGGCTATTCGAACAGCAACATATTTTGGAATTTCAGTTGTCAAGGATTTAGGAAAAACAACATACTCTGTTTTGGCAAATGCGGCTACTGCAATGGCTAGCAATGGTATTAACAACAATACCTTAATTGCCTTATTTGGACTCGATCGTTTTTTAAGCATCATTTTAATTCTTTTTTGAAAGTTTCCGCTGCACAAGTGATTCACTACCGGTATGGAAAAACTCTGCATGGTCCCTTTTGAGATTAATAAATATTGATATTTTCTTGCATCGATGCCATTTTTAAGTACTTGATTATCGGCCTGATATTCATGGATTGTAATCAGTTCTTTTCGTAAAAACCAGAATATTGGATTAAACCATTGAAAGATTGCCACAGTATTGATAAACAACAGGTCATAATTATGTTTCAGTTTAATATGCGCTCTTTCGTGTTTAATAATAACCTCCCTGTTTGTTTTGTAATCTTCTGCCGATATTATTATGTTTCGGAACCAACTGAAGGGGATCACATTGTCATTGCTAATATATATCTTCACATCTGACCTTATCTCATGACTGGAATTTTTAATTATCCTAAAAATTTGAAATACGCCATAAAGATTCCTTAGAGATACAATTGCAGCTCCGATCAGAAAGAGAATAAGGAGAGCAGACGGTAAGAGATCAGTCCAGACTGTATTACTCACACTTGGTGCAAACAAATGTTCCCCCGTTACCTCTCCATAAAACGTGTCTTGAGCAAGCTCCTGAGATACTATTATCCCTTTAGTAATTTTCAAAGTACATAGGGGCAATACTACAGAAGCTAAAACAGAGGACAATATTACAATCCTGTTTAGCTTAAAGAATGTCTCTTTTGAAAGAGTCAGAATGTAAGCAATATAAAATACTGCTGTACAAACGCTCACCTTTAGCAGATATGACAGAAATAGAGTCATCTCAATTTTATGTTTGCCTGTTCAATCTCTTCTATCAGCTTTTTCAACTCTTCAATTTGGATTTTATCTTTTTTCACGAAAGTTGAAACCACATCCAGATAAGAATTTTCAAAATACTTGCTTATTACCCCTGTTATTCTCCCCTCTCCAAACTCTTCCGGTGTAACAACCGGATAATATTGATAGGTATATCCAAATTTCTTATGGGCTAAAAACCCTTTGGTTTCCAGCGTCCTGACCATTGTGGAGATTGTATTGAAATGAGGTTTTGGATCGGGATAAAGATTTATAAGCTCCTTTACATACATTGCCCCCTTTTCCCAAAAAAAGGTCATTATTTCGTCCTCCTTTGCTGTAAGTTTTTCCATTGCAGAAATTGATTGATTAATTCCTGTACAAATTTAAACTAATATTTTTAGTTTACAAACTATTTTTATTAGTTAGAATAATATTTTTTCAAAAAAAAATAACCAGCTATGTTTAATAATTTCCATGATCCTCTGCATCAGATATTTTGCAAAAAGACCACCAGGTTGGTATCTCGGTCAATTCCTAACTTTTGTCTCAATCGTTGACGTGCTTTTTTAAGAGCCTCTTCGGACTGGAAGGTGATGTTTGCAATATCCTTGCTGCTCATATTCAGTTTGAGGAATGCACATAATTTTCGTTCATTGGCAGTCAGATCGGGGAATTTATCATTAAGCCCGTCGTAAAAGGACTTGTGTACCTTATGGAACAACAGTTCAAATTCATTCCAATTGGAACTACGGGACATCCTTTTTATGTCAGATATGATTGAAAGAAGAATTTTCCTTCCTTCGGGGCTGGTACCATCCAAAACAGACTCAAGCCTTCTCACATTACCTGCATCCCTTTCGGAGTTCTGGATCAACTTTAAAGATGTGGCTGTAAGCGATTTTCTATTCTGTTCCAGCTCCAGGTTGATTCGTTCAATCTCCTTTTCGAGCAATCTCTTTTTCTCCAGCTCCAGATCCCGGATGGCTTGGTTGGCCCTGTTGCGGAATCGATAAAGACGATGTATGTATACTGCGAGCAATGAAGAAATTCCAAAACAAACTGCAAGAAATATTATGATTACGTATTGTAGTTTTCTCCTGGAGGCCTCGATTGCATCTTTCTTGTTTTGCTCGAGTGCTATAGCTTGTTTTTCCTGATCAAATTTATAGGTAAACTCCAGCTCTGCAATCTGCCTTATGTTTTGTTCATTAAAAATACTATCACTCAGCATTTTGAACTGATTGCTGTGAATGTAAGCACTTTTGTATTGATTGGTTTTGGCATACACATCGGAAAGCAATTGATGCAAGTCTTTTTCTGTCTCAATCATCTTGAGCTCCTGTGCCAATTCAAGGCCGGGAATTGCATACTCAAGTGTACGTGAATAGTCATTTTTAGAATGGTAAACTTGGGCTATCCGGAGTTTTGAAGAGCTGATGGTAGATTTTTTATCGGCTGTCTCCGACAAATCCAAGGCTTGATAAAGATGCTCCAAAGCCTTTTCATACTTGAGTTCATTTAAATAGTATTGCCCGATATTTTGAAGGATACTAATCTTAAGGGGAATGATCTTAAGGTCTTCACTAATTCCGAGAGCCTTGTTGAAATACTCCAGAGCTTTATGGTCTTTGGTCTGTAAATATATAAGACCAATATTAAGCAAGCCTCCCGCCAATGCATGTTTATGACCGGATTTTGAGGCAATCTCTACAACTTTCTGATTGTATTCCATAGCCCTGGAGAAATCTTTTTGGGCAAAGTAAATGCTGCCTATACTGACCAAGCTTTTCGAACAAACCCATTGCATTTCCCGGATCTTGCTGGATGCAGGTAATACCTTGCAACCACAAACTTTCTGCTTTACCTTTTGCGTATCCCAACTCTGTAGCAAGCTGGAAGCTTTCTGCCGCATAGTTTTTTGATGCTTCGGCATCCCTGGAGTAGAGAGCATAACCAATTTTATTGAGAAGGTTTACCCTGGCTGTGTCTTTGGCAGTGTGATTCTCCAATATGCTCTTTAAGCTATCAATACCCGGAGTCTGTGCTAACATTGAGCAACAATACATTAAAAACAAAACCAAAAAAAAGCTGCTTACACGCAAATTCTTCAATAGCATCTCACAAATATTTAACTTCAAAAACGAGACAATAATACAAATATTTTCACTAACCAAACCAATGGTGCAGGCAGATCTTTCGGTAACGGGGACAATATGGGGACTTTCAAAATTTTTAAGATTGTCCCCTTTTTGTCTCCCCCTCTCATGGTTACCCTGATTGATAGTAAGCATATATTTGCCAAAAATAAAATCAATGAATCAAATCTTTATAAACGACCACATAAACTAAATTTCAAGTAATGATGAAAAAAACATTTTTAATCCTCACAGTCCTCACTCTTGCATTTGCACAAAATGTGATGGCACAAAGCAATCATCCCGCACTTTTCGGGAACAACAGTAAACATCTAAGGGTAGGTGTCGGTATCAATTCTGCAGGAATACCAATAGAGGTCTCGTATGACCAAGGTTTCAAAGAAAACCTTTTTGGTGTATCAAAGCTCAACCTGGGCCTTGGTGGTTACTTGGGTTATTACGGCGACAAAGAACAAATCGGTTTTGGCAACGATGGTGATTTTGGTTACAAGTACTCATATATCGTATTAGGTGCAAGGGGGCTTTTCCATTACCCTCTCATACCTAAAGTGGACACTTACGCTGGTTTGATGCTGGGGTACAACATTGCCAGTGCAAAATTCTACGGAGACGGCATAGATCCCGGCAGTGCTTCGGCCGGAGGCTTGACCTTTGGTGGTGTTCTTGGCGCACGTTACCAGTTCAACAACAAAATGGGCATGTATGCAGAGGCTGGTTATTCCATATCATATTTGAGCATAGGATTAGTTTTCAGCCTGTAAGTCACGCAATCGAGATTGCAACAGGGTTAGTCAACCTTCATGGACAAAAGGCAGGTATCACTACCTGCTTTTTCATTTTTTAAATCATATCAAGAGGTTAAAGGAACATAACAAAGAGAGCATAAATCTATATATGGTTTATTATCTTTAATTTGTTAAATTCGCCAATGGATCCACAAATAGTAACAGCTTCAATGTAACAATAGGTTGAATTACCTGGCACACATATATTTTTCGGGGACCCAACGTCAGGTTGCAGTTGGAAATTTCATAAGTGATTTTGTCAAAGGCAAGGCCTATGAAGATTATCCTCCGGGAATAAAAAAAGGAATCCTTTTGCACAGGAAAATAGATCATTTTACCGATACCCACCCAGTGTTCCAGGAAACTGTAGAATTACTGCGCCCATCATTCGGTCGCTATTCCGGAATCATGGCAGATATGTATTACGACTACCTGCTTGCTTCTGAATTTGACAATTACACCAACGGGAAAAGCCTTGGCAGCTTTACCCGCAATTTTTACATCTCTGCATTGCTGTATTACAAATGGCTGCCTCAAAAAGTGAAAGGCTTCATTTTCCATTTCATTGGTACCAACAGACTAAAAAAGTATGCTACTTACAAAGGATTACATGATTCACTTGAAATCATGTCTGTATACAAAAGCAACTCAATTAACCCCGACCTTGGAATAGAGTTCCTGGCACAAAACGAAAAACAATTAAGAGCATATTTCAACCAATTCTTAAAAGAGGCAATCCAAAAATTTAATGTCCAAATGTAAATTTCAAAACCATTTGTATATTTACGCTCTCAATTATTATGATGGACAACAAAAACAGTAGAATAAGAATAAGGCAATTAACAATAAAAGATATCGGTCTCTTTTCCAAGTACCGTTTGGATTACCTTGAAGAACTTTTGGGATCATCCAGCACGGAGCAACGCAATAAGACCGGAAAACTTCTTGATGAATATTTCTCTGAGGCAATGGAGCAAGGGCATCTCCATGCAGTAATGGCACTCGAGGGTGAAAAGGTCCTGAGTTTTGGCGCAATGGTCATCAAAAAAATTCCCGGAGATTTCAAAAAGCCGTTTTACCTGGAAGGCGACATCCTTAACATGTACACTATTCCCGGAGCACGAAGCCGGGGACTTTCCACCCTTGTGCTGGACCATCTGATAGATGAGGCCCGCAAAAGAGGAATTTGCAAGCTATCCCTTCATACCACAAAGGCCGGCGAAAAGTTGTACCGCAATGCCGGCTTCAAGGAACCTCAATACCCGGTACTGGAACTCAACCTGTAAACATATCATTACAAAAACAATCCCTAAACACACCCATGAAAAGACTACTCTTCCTTAGCATTGCAGCAATGCTGCTGATTACCTCCTGTGAAAAAGATCCGATACCTGTACCCCCGGAACCCGAAAAACCATATGTCCCATCGGAAAGGGTAGATGGCAGGGTAGCCCTTGCATATGTCACATACTGGGGGAACCGCATTCCGGACACCAGGGTAATAACCCATATAAGTTATGCTTTTGCAGAGCTTTATGTGCGCAATGGTGTTTACGAAGGGTTCAAATTACAAGGTAAGGAAAGCCGGTTCAAACAAATAGCAGACCTCAAAAAGACAGCACCTGATTTGAAAATCCTGATCGCATTCACACATATTGTGGACAACCCCGACAACTCCCAGGGAGGCAGTTTCTCTGCAATGGCATCCACAGATTCCGGGAGGAAAGCTTTTGCGCAGGACTGCAAAGATTTCCTTGAAAAATGGGGTATTGACGGAATAGACATAGACTGGGAGTTCCCCGGAATCTCATGGAGTGGTGCAGCCAGTAACCCTGCAATAGATACTCACAATTTCACTTTGCTCATGAAGCAGCTAAGGGAGACCTTGGGTACAGAGTACCTTTTGACATATGCCGGCTATGTAAAGGACAAAGTTCCCGTGAGCGGTGGCTACAAATACATAGATATAAAGGCAGTAGACCCTTATGTAGATTTCGTGAACCTGATGACCTACAATTTTGACTCTGCACCAAAACACCACTCTGCATTGAGCGACTCCCGCGCCTATTGGGACTGTGTAAGGACAGTAAACGCATACCGGTCAGCAGGCATAGCCTACAATAAACTTGTGTTGGGAATACCTTTCTATGGCCAACATTCATTTTCCCAGAAACCAACCTCGTTGAACTACATCACAATACTGAGCCTGGACAAATCAATTTACAAGATTGACAACTGGGATCCCATATCCAACACTCCGTACGTTACAAAAAACGGAGTTTTCTTTTGTGGTTACGACAACCCCAAAAGTATAGATATTAAAGCAAAATGGGCATTATCCCTGGGATTGAAAGGGCTTATGTACTGGCAATACGATGCCGATGACACAAAAGGAACCCTCAGGAATGCAGTATGGGAATCTGTAATGGCAAACTAATTCACAAAAATGGTTAAGAATATCAATTCTTTTTGGAGAGTGGCTAATAATTTATGAACTTTGCACCCCTAAATATTTATTTTTATCATGGCAAACAAAATCATTACTACCTTAAAAGCAAACATCTTCGTCCCAATCTTATCTATCCTTTTAATATTGTCTGCTACAGGATGTGGGTCTAAAGGCAGTACTGACGGAGTAGTTGAAATATCTGTCAACTACAATTTCAACAATGTAAAGCCATTCGAAAAATCACCTTACGACGTTTCATACGAAATAATTCCCCTGCAACTACCGCAATACGAGAGCATCAGGATATACCTGAACAACATTGAAGTATTCGAAGAATATATTTATGTATCCACACTAAGGGAGTCAATATATATATTTGACAAACAAGGTAATTTTGTAAACAAAATTGCCAAAGGAGAAGATATCACCGAGGTTGCATCTTTGATAGATTTCATGATTGACAGGCAGGACAGGAAACTGGAGGTTTTTGACAAAAACCGCATTGTTGTTTACGACTTGGCAGGAAACTATCTTGAGTCCAGGGAACTTGATGGCATATTGGGTGTAGAGTACGGAATTTCCGGAGAAAACAGGGTTTTCCTGAGGCATAAGAACTCTCTTTCAGAACATACTTTCACTATAACCCCGGGCAATAAAACACTTGAACTCAAAACCGGGCAAACAGTATCCAACATACTAAATCCAAAGCACTTCCACACGTTCCAAAACACTTTGTACTTTACAGGTTACTCAAATAAAGTATACAGTCTGGAAGCAAACGATTCTATCCCCAATGTCATTGCCACTGTGAACAACATGAACCAAAACCCTACCGTTACAGGACTGGACATAGAACGGTACCAAATCCTGTGCGCACAAAAGAAACATTTCACCTATATAAACAACTTCTTTGTATACAATCCCAACCTTTGGGGCTTTACACTCTTTGTTGGCGAAACAGGGTACAAATTGTTCATGGACATGGAGAGTGGAAAATACTACTCACACCCACTTACAGGTATCCCATATTCACAAAACAACAGGTGGGTAGAGAATCAATCTGAATACTACCTTTTCCCGGTTGCAAAATTCTCCGACGATACAGCAACCACAATCAAAGAGACATCCCCAGATTTATATAATCAAATGGAGAGAGCTCCTGCCGACACAAAAATGTGGATGATAAAAGCAACCTACACCAACAAACAACAATAGTTTGTCAATCAACGCAGCTGTAATTGGAGGAGGGGCTGCCGGTTTTTTTGCAGCCATAGAGGTAAAAAGAAATTTTCCTCAGGCACAGGTAACCATTTTCGAAAAAAACAACCAAGTACTACGTAAAGTTTCTGTGTCGGGAGGTGGCAGGTGCAACCTTACCAACGCATGTACAGATTTGGACGAGTTGGCCAAAGCCTACCCAAGGGGAGGCAAACAACTCAAACATCTGTTCCGTGAATTTGGCCCGGAACAGACAATGGAGTGGTTCAAATCCAAAGGTGTTCCACTTGTTGTGCAGCCCGATAATTGTGTCTTCCCACGCTCCCAGGATTCAGCCTCAATCACAGGTATCCTCATAAGGGAGGCATCACGCTGCGGTGTACATGTTGTAACAGGAACCAAAATCACAGGAATAAGACCAGGCCCGCAAGGCAGCCTGACCCTGGAGCAAGAGCAAGGAACACAATACGAATTCAACAAGGTTATTGTGACAACAGGTGGCTCTCCCCGCAAAGAGGGTCTGTCGTGGCTCAAGGAATTGGGGCATCAAATAATGGATCCTATTCCCTCGCTTTTTACATTCAACATCCCGTCTGATCCTGTCACACAACTACAAGGAATTGTAGAAGAGCATGTTTCGGCATCCATACAAGGTACACGTATAAAGGCACATGGGACGCTGCTTATTACCCATTGGGGAATGAGCGGCCCGGCAATCCTTAAACTTTCCTCATTCGGAGCAAGGGAAATCCAGAAAAGGGGATATGATTTCACAATCAATATAAACTGGACCGGGAACATGGACCAAGAGACCGTGACACAAATACTGGAACAAACGGCAAAAGCAAATCCGGAAAAGAGAATCTCCTCTGCAAAGCCATTCAACATGACCCAAAGGTTGTGGGAATATCTTCTGGAAAAAAACAGGCTCTTTGCAAATACTTCCGATGGCTCCCAAACAGCACGAAAATGGAAGGAAATCAAGTCCAAGGGAATCAACAGGCTGGCAGAGGCAATCATCAACGACCAATATCAGGTAAAAGGAAAATCCAGGTTCCGTCAGGAGTTTGTAACCTGCGGAGGTGTCAGCCTTAAAAGCATCAACACATCCACTATGGAAAGCAAAATAGTACCCAACCTCTATTTTGCAGGAGAAATTCTTGATATAGATGCCATTACCGGCGGATATAATTTACAGGCAGCCTGGACCACCGCATTTATTGCAGCAAAATTAAAAAATTCATAGGGTATTTGCTTTCCAGACTATCATATTAGTAAAAATACCGATAGTTTATGAAAACAACCCTTAAATTAACAGCAATGCTCCTTACTATTTGGTTTTGGACACTCCAGGGCCTTTCAGGAGCAACCATATCTGACAATCCTGCAACTATTGAACAGTACAAAGATTTCTACACAATCAAAGGTTTTGTAAAGGATAACAGTACAAACCGCATACTTGAATATGCAAACATCTCATTGAAAGGCACCAATATAGGTACTATCACAAATACAGATGGCTACTTCTCATTGAAAATCAAAAAAGGGACAAACGGAGCTGCCATAGAGGTTAGTCACCTTGGGTATGGAACCAAATCTATTCCTGTTGGACAAGACACTGGAAATGAACTGCAAATTGCCCTTGACCCATTGCCGGGATTGCTGGATCCGGTCACTATCATGGCAATTGATGCAAAAGAGATAGTCCTGATGGCTATAAGCAGGATTGAATCCAACTACAGCAACCAACCTCAATTAATGACCGGATTCTACAGGGAGACAATCCGCAAAAGGAGAAGCTACATAAATGTATCGGAAGCTGTTGTTGATATTTATAAAAGAGCCTACAACGAAAGCTACCACAGAGATCTGCTGGCTGTGCAAAAAGGAAGGAAACTTATCAGTATCAAGCCTCAAGACACATTAATGGTAAAGTTCCTGGGAGGCCCAAACCTTGCCCTTTACATGGATGTTGTGAAAAACCCCGACCTGATGCTATCCCAAGAAAACCTGACTAAATACAAATTCTCAATCACCGAAATAGTAATGATTGAGCAAAAACCTCACTATGTAATCAATTTCACGCCGCAAGTAATCTTGCCTTATGCCTTGCACTACGGCAAATTGTTCATAGATAAAGAGACATTTGCCTTGTCCCGTGCGCAGATAAACGTAGACATGGAAGACCGTAACAAGGTTACCCATGCAATACTCAAGAAAAAACCACTGAGCATGAGGTTCAAGCCAGAGAGTATCTCGTTTTTGGTAACCTATAAACAAAGGGAAGGCAAAACACACCTCAATTACATCAGGAACGAAATCCAGTTCAAATGTGATTGGAAAAGAAGGCTTTTCTCTACAAACTATGCAATTGTAGCCGAAACAGTCATAACCGGCGGGACAACCGTAAACGCAGAGCGTATCCAAAACAAACTTGCATTCAGGGACAGCCAGTCACTATCAGATAAAGTACAGGATTTTTACGACAATAGCTTTTGGGAAAACTATAATATAATAGAACCCGAAGAGTCTTTGGAAAATGCAGTATCAAGACTTATGAAACAACACCGCTGATAAGCTCTTTTTACTATATTTGAGCTGTTATGCTAGAAGATCTTTTGATAATAAAAAGAGTCAAGGAAGGAGACATTGGTGCTTTCGAAACATTGTTCCGCAAGTACCACTCTCCATTACTCTTCTATTGCACATCAATAACAGCATCGGTACAGGCTGCCGAAGACATTGTCCAGGACCTTTTTTACAACATATGGAAAGATAAAGAGAGACTAAACATATTGGTTTCGGTCAAAAGCTACCTTTACAAATCTGTTCGCAACCACTCTCTGCAATACCTGCAAAAAAATGCAAACCGCAGGAATAACAACATGGATAATTTAGACAACCAAACAAATCCCACCTACAAAACGGACGATTATCTTGAATATCATGAGCTTGAGCAATTACTAAGTAAAAGTATCAAATCTATGCCAAAAAGAAGGGCCAGGATATTCAGGATGCACCGGTATGAAAACCTCAAATACAAAGAAATTGCCCAAAAACTCTCACTCTCTGTAAAAACAGTAGAAGCAGAGATGACAAAAGCTTTGAAAACATTAAAAAAGGAGATAGATATTAGCCAGCAATCAATATGAACAGCACAAAAATACATCACGACAGGACAGATATTGCATGGAACCGTCTTGCAAAGAGGCTGGAAAAG
>Ga0334883_1002244_pt1 | contig 24491 bp, 34 predicted proteins | sample GraSluR1_MG_6_FD_207230 | JGI IMG/M metagenome (GOLD analysis project Ga0334883, IMG submission 207230) | Sludge microbial communities from methane-producing bioreactor in Wageningen University, Netherlands - Granular Sludge_09_05-R1 | ecosystem: Engineered > Bioreactor > Anaerobic >...
GATGAAAAGGGGCGGGGAGGGGGGGGACCACCCCTTTCTGGGAGGGGGCGCCGGGAAGCGCTCTGGTAATTGTAGGATTTCAGGAGAAACAGGTTGATGAATGATTTAGAGGCGATCAGGAATAATGCAAAGATTGAGGATATCGTCGGGGACTATGCAGATTTCGAGCTTGAGAGGAAGTCAGGCCGGTACGTTCGTTCTCGAAAACACAGTTCTTTTGTGGTGGATGTTCATCGGCAGATGTATAACTGGAATTCGCGCAATGAGAACGGAAGTGTGTTCGATTTCGTCATGGCCCGGGAGGGGTGTGATTTCAAGACGGCGGTTGAGATCGTGTGCCGTAAGAGCGGACAAGCGATGCCGAAATGGTCTCGAGAGGATGATGAGGTCCGAAAACTGGCGAGTGAATGTGAGAAGGTGTTTTCTGCTGCTGCTCCTGTTTTTTCGGGGTGGCTGAAGGATGATGCAGAGGCACTCGCGTATGCCAGGGGGCGGGGCTGGGACGATGAGACGATCGGGGAGACGCTGGGGTATGGCGGGTTTGTTGACAAGAATCTGCCCCAGGAAGAGAAGCAGGCGCGCTATGCCGCGCTGCGAAAGGCGTTGTATGAGGCGTTTGTGCTGGCTAACTGTGATCCTTTTTGCCCGGCGGCGGTGGCTCTGACCGGTTACCACCCGGTGAACCATCCGGACCGGTGGACGCTGGCGAAGTGGGCTTCGATCTACAATGTGACTTTGCCAGATCCTTCGAAAGAATGGGTTGCAGGGCTGATCGGCCAGGGGTTGTTGATCTATTTCCATAAGCGATATGGGAAGGTGGAATATTTTTCGGGCCGCAGCATTTATGAGAAACGGTATTACAACCTGCCCCAGTGGCTGGTGGGTGAGAAGCGCTGGTTTTATAACCAGGCGTATGGCAACCGGGTGGAGACCTGCATCATTGTTGAGGGGCAGGCGGATGCGATCAGCCTGGGGGTGTGGGGTTTGGCAGCGGTGGCACTCGGGGGGGTTGAAGGGGGGGACGAAGAGCGTTTGCGAACTGGTTTCCAGGGGCACCGGAAGGTGTATGTGGCGTTGGACAGTGATGAAGCGGGTGATGCGCATGTGGGGAAGGTGTGCAATGCGGTGGGCCCATTGACGGGGGTGCTGCATTGGCTGCCACAATATGACGGCAAAGAGGTGAAGGATGCCAATGATCTGCTGCGGATCTTCCAGGAGAAGCAGCTGCCAACAGAGAAGCAAACGAGCCTGGTGAAAGGGCTGCTGCTGAATACGGTCAGTTATTTGGAGGAGTTTGCCAAGAAGACGGGGGAGACGCAGGACCGGACGGACCATGACGCGCTGGAGTTGGAAGCGGTTCAGCTCTATTTGCGGCTGGATGAGACGCAGCGGGATCAATACCGGGACCGGATGGCGACGGCACTGGGGCGCAAATACAGGGACTTTGACCGCCTGGTGAAACGGATGGAGGGGAAGGCGACGGATGATGATGACCGCCCGGATGTGCTGATCCCCATTTGGGGCGGGTATTATGACGGCTGGCTTTTCGAATATCTGTATAACCCGAATGATCAGACGGCGGCGCTGGCTTATCGAGATCCAGACGGCAAGATCGGCAAGGCGGCGTATGTGGATGTGTGGGTGCAGGGTGAACGGCGGCGTTATTACCCGAAAGAACCATATGAATTTGTGAGCAAGGGCAGCATCCTGTTCGCTTCGAACCTGGGAGAGCATATTGACCAGCGGGAATTGGTGGAGATGATCGCTGCTTTCATTGAGGAGTATTTTCTCTTTGATGATGAGACACTGCCGAGGGTGATCGCTTATTGGGTGTTGATGACCTGGCTGTATGATGCTTTCAATGCGATCTGCTACTTGCGGGTGTTGGGACCCAGCGGCAGCGGTAAGAGCATGCTGACGGAGCGGGTGGGTTGGCTTTGTTACCGGCGAATCAAGAGCATGGGCGCAGATACACCAGCGGTGATGTTCCGCACGATCGCGATGTTTGGCGGGACACTGGTGATCGATGAATATGACCAGATGGAGAGTGATACCACTTCGAACTGGATCAAGGTGTTGAACAGCGGTGCGATGAAGGGCGGGGTGACCAACCGCCTCACCACGGTGAAGGATTCGAACGGCAATGAAGAGATGGTGCCGCTGCCTTATACGACCTTTTGCCCGAAGGTGCTGAACGGACGCGCGGATCCGAAGGATGATGCTTTGATCAACCGCTGTATTACGATCCGACTGCTGCCGAAGACGGCGATGGAAATGCTGGCGAGCGGGATCCCGTTTGAGACGAATGAGACCTTCCGGCGGGGAGCGATGCGGCTGCAAAATTTGTTGGTGCGGTGGCGGTTGGAGAACTGGCAGCCGGAGATCGAGATCAAGAATGAAGACATTGATGTGAGGATCAGCGCGAGAATGAACCAGGTGACATCACCGATGAAGGCGTTGGCGCGGATCAGCAGCGACACGGGTTTGAAGGAAGACCTGGAGCGTTTGATGTTCACGCTGTACCAGCAGGAAGTGTTGAACCGAACAGAAACCCTGGACGCGCGGGTGGTGGAGGCGGTGTGGAAGATCTTCCTCTATAAGAACCTGCATGACAAGTATGTGGAACAGGCGGAAGGCGAATGGATGCTGTATCCGGGGGATATTGCCGAGGTGGTGAATGATTTGATCGACGAAATGAACCGCAGTGATGATGATGGCAAAGAGGAAGGCGATGATGAAGGAAAGACGCGCTTCAAACCTGCGATCGAGGTGAGCAGCCGCAAGGTGGGCGCGATTTTGAAAGCGGAGCTTCAGCTGCGGCGGAGCGCGCAGAGAAGCCGGAAAGGGATCCGGTATGCCTGGCATGAAATGAAGATGATCAGCCATGCGATGCGGTATGGATTGAACTGGGAGGCGGAGGTTGCGCAGGCATTGATGGCAGCTGAGATTCCTGGGCCGGTGAGTGCGCTGGCGGAACGGTACGGAATCACGCCGGAGAGACTGACGGAAAGCGCACTTTTGAACCAACAGGAGCTGCAAACGATGCAGACGGCTTCGCAAAAGGGGTTTTCGATATGAAATGTGTGTACGTTGTGTATGTTGTGTATGTTTTTCCGGGATTTGGGGGTTTTGATTTGTATTCTCTGAAGGCAGAAAGAGAATGCAAAACATATGGCCGAAACCGGCTTACAACGTACACAACGTACACAACATACACAACCCGCCTGCCAGGCGCGGTTGTGTTGCGTATAGGTATCGGGTTTGGGCGGTTTTTTGTGCACTATCTGTATATATATGTATGTACTTTAAGAGAGTTAAGAAGATTTGCATCCTGGGGATGTCGCCGGGGTGCAGGTGTGTGTATGTTGTAAAACCCCTATGTACACAACATACACACTTTTTGAAGATGAAAGGCAGGTGTTTGCATGAAGTATGCGGTGATTGACGAGAAAAAAGGCATGGCAGGGCTGCACACGGCCCAGCTGCTGGTGCGAGCGGTGGGCAATGATGCTACCAGAGAGGCTATCCAGGATTATTTGTGGCGAGATGAATGGCATACCTTCCAGAGCAAGGTCCAGGTGGATGAAGCGTTGCGGATGAGCAAGGTGGTATTGTCCTGGCAGCCACGGCGGGTGGTTTGTCCGAAGTTCGGAACGAATGGAGGAGAGGTTGGTGAAAATTGGGGGTTGTGGTGGTATGGGGGGAAGGCTGGTTTGCGGATCCACCTGGAGCAGTGCGGGTTGATGGTCAAACGGAACACGGGCGACTATCCATCGGTGGTGTATTTGCATGAGGCAGCTGAGCGAGAGGTGACGTTGAGGGGGTATGGACAGGACGGTTACCAGGTGGGATTTACAGGCTGGCAGGCTGTGCCTGTCGGTTATCTGATCATGGTGTAGGCTGGAGGCTGGATGATGGCAAAGGGTGATGAATATCCAAAGGTGTGGCAATGTCCGCGGTGCAAGGAAGCGCTGGGGATGGTGATCCGGGATGGGAACGGCGTCAGGCGGTTGGTGGTGGGCGCGGTGACGATCACGGGTGAGGCACGGGTGGGCTGCGAATGCGGCGGTGAACGTTTGTGGGTGCCGGGTGAGGAACACCTGGCGCAAATATTGGAAAGGTTGCAAAAATGGCATTCGAACCGGTAAATGAAGGTTTTTTTCGCAGGGATCTGATCGCCTGGCGGCGAGAGTATGGGATCACGCGGGAACGGCTGGCGGATCTGGCGGGTACGTCGGTGAGTACATTGTCAAGGTTTGAGAGGGGGAGGCAGACACCCAGGCTGGATGTGTATAACCGACTGGCAGCGTTGATGGCGATTGAGGTGGGTGCGCGCTGGTGGGACTATGAGAAGGAGTTTCTGTTTGTGTATGCCAGCGGGTTCCATGATGCGCGCTTGTTTTCCGGGTTGGTGTATGCGTGGTTGTTTCAACGACGGTACCAGCGGGTTGGAGACACGGCGGTGCTGGTGGTGGATGGCAAAGAAGTGATGTTGTATGAACCGGATTACCCTGGTGTGGCGGGGGTGGAAACAGGTTTTTTGGTGCGGCTGCCGTGTGATTATGGGTATAAGGAAGTGGAAGAACGGAAGCAGGGGGCGTTTGGCGCGACGTGGATGCGGTTGGGGTGGTGGTGAATTACCCGACGCGGAAAGGAGAACAGCGGTGAGTGGATTTATCAGTGATTTGATCGAGATGGTGTGTCCGAAGTGCGGTGGATCGGGCAAGCAGGGCAAAGATATTTGTTATTTGTGCGATGGTTGGGGGTATGTGAGTTTGGCGGTGCATGATGAGTATGTTGCCAGGCAGCATGATGAATACCTGGAGGAAAGCAAAGAATGAAGATCAAAATGATGAAAACCGTGGCGCGCGGTCGATTGTTCAACAGTGTGCAGATCGGTGCGGCGATCAGTTGGGAGCCGAAAGAAATCTGCCTGCACCTGCATTGTTTGTGCTGGTGGGTGATGGTTGTGTTTCGAGGTGAGAAATGAGTACAAAAATCGAATGGACCCAAGAATCTTGGAACCCGATCGTGGGATGCAGCAAGGTGTCACCAGGCTGTAAGAATTGTTATGCAGAACGCATGGCAAAGCGGTTGAAGGCAATGGGCGTGGCGCAGTATCAGAATGTGGTGGATGAAAAGGGATGGACTGGTGAGATATTGATGTCACCGGGAAAAACTTTACAGATTCCCTGGCACTGGGAAAATCCGCGCATGATTTTTGTGTGCAGCATGAGTGATCTGTTTCATGAACAGGTGAAGTTCGAATGGATTGACACGATATTTATCACGATCAAATCAAGTCCGCAGCATACCTTCCAGATTTTGACGAAACGTGCGGAGCGGATGGCGGAATATTTCTCCACCAGGGCGGTGCCTGACAATGTGTGGGTGGGGGTTACGGCGGAGGATCAGCAGCGCGCGGATGAACGGATCCCTTATCTTCTCCAGGTGAAAGCAAAGGTGCGATTCGTGAGTGTAGAGCCGATGTTAGGACCGGTGGAGCTGTGGGCGTTTATTGGAGTTAACAACGGTATTCACTGGGTGATCTGCGGTGGAGAGAGCGGTACAGGTGCTCGTCCGATGAATCCTGATTGGGCGCGAAGATTACGTGATCAGTGCCGTATTACAGAAGTTCCGTTCTTTCTGAAACAGATGAAGGTGGACGGGAAGATGGTGAAGATGCCAACGCTGGACGGCGAAGTATGGGATCAGATACCGGAGAGAAGGGCGCAATGTATTACGCCCCTACAGTGATGATGACGGGCAGGGATGAAAAGTAGAAAGGACAGAACGACCTTTGACCCTGAATAGGATGTGAAAATCATTTAAGAGCATTTGGTAATTGTTATTGGCCCTGCCCGTTTATTTTTTATTTGATGAATTTGTGTGAAAGGAAAAAAACCGATGAGTGATTCAGAAAAGTTTGATGTGTGGGCAATTGATGTGTGGGCAATTGTTGAGCTGTTTGGCCACCAGGTTATTGCAGGCCGGGTGACCGAACAAACGGTAGGCGGCGAGACATTTATCCGGGTTGATGTGCCTGATGTTGATGGAAGACCGGCCTATAGCAGATTGTTTGGAAAGGGCGCCATTTACTCGATCACACCCACGTCGGATGAGATTGTGCGCGGTTACCTGCATCGGAACAGAACAGAGCCCATTCAGCCGTATATGCTGGCTATGCCAGTGCATACACCAAGCCCCGACTGGGAAGAATTGGAGCACCAGTCGCGCGAAATGGAAAGCGCGGACTGGGATGGCATGTGTGAGGATGAAGAAGATCTGCCGTTTTGATGGAGTTTCATGTCAAAATCTTGTTCGTGTGAAGTTTTGGAATTGTATATAATGAATTGGTAAGGCAGATCGCAAAAGGCATGGATTGATGAGAATACTAACCATTGGGTATGAAGGCTCAAGTCTCAACGAATTTATCTCCTCCCTAACATTATGGGGTGTCGAGTTATTGGTTGATGTACGAGAGATGCCTTTGAGCAGGAAAAAAGGTTTCTCAAAAACCAGTTTGCGAGAAAATCTTCAATTGAATGGAATTCGTTATTACCATTCCAAGGTAGTTGGATGTCCAAAGCCAATCAGGAAAAGTTACAAAGAAGATAGGAATTGGCAGAAATACACAAGCGCATACTTGCGCTATTTGGATGCCCAGGGCGATGAAGTTGTAAACTTATATGAATTGTGCCAAGAGCAACTGGTGTGCCTTTTGTGTTTTGAAGCCAATCCATTACGATGTCATCGTACTTATGTGGCGGATCAGATATCGAGACTGAGTCCCTCATCAGCTGATATCTTACATATTAATCCTATAACAAAAGAGGTTGCCGTGCCACAGCTGATGGAAAGGGCAGCACTCCCACAACCAGCCAGTTTTCAGGCAGCCTCTGCATGTTTCCAACTATCAGATGCAAGTCTTTATTAACAAAGGACTCTCCATATTTTTCGAACACTTTGTCCTTCCAATTATTGCCATAGTTAGCCTTGCAATTACGGTATAAGGCAGCGGCTTCCCAATCCGTGATCATGAGATTGTGACCCTTGCAATCTGGATCCTGGCAACAAAATGAATATCTAAAGGTGAAAGGGATTTTCTCCAAGGTATTTTTTATCGACTTGTCATCGAATAAACCCGCCTGATCCTGATCGAGTTTTTGTTTTTCTTCTGGGGTCCATTCCGGTTCACCATCTTCAATGATAAAAACGGGATGAATGGCTTTGACTATAGCCAATGTTTTGTCGTATTTTCCCGGTTTGTCCTTGTCGTAGCTGGAGAGCAGTTGACAGAAGCTGGGAATAACGAGGTTTTCTACCAGAAACCTCCTTTGCGCCCAGTGATTGTCTGTGCCTATGATTTCGTGGCAGGTAATGGAATCTCTGTCTATTCGATAACTTTCAGGGCGATAATCGCGTGACCTTGAATATGAAGCCTTTTTAACATTGGCTTCTATCCATTGCCACTTCTTGAATTGTTGTTCTTTGTTTAGTGACCGAAAAGGAACCGGGTAAAGCCTTCGCAATTCACCGCTCTGGCTAAGGGCTGCTACACAGACTGTCTCTGTGTATGTTGCGCTTGGGTTGGGGTAGGTTTTCACCAGGATTAATAATCGTTCTTTGTGAAAAGATGCATCTCCGAACATTTTCTAACCTCCAAACAGGTCGGGTTGGGTGGGGTCATCTTTTTTGTGGCGCTGGGCGCGTTTGAAGGTGTGGTCGGCGGCGCCACCGGTGGGGGGCATTTGCAGGCTGGCACCGTTGAGGAGCTGATCGATGGTGAGGATCTGGATGCGGGGGTAGTTTCGTTCCCAGAGTTCGGAGTGGTAGAAGCCAGCCTGGGCGGCGGCTTCATGCATGGGGCGGGTAGGCTCTTCCAGGGTGAGGAGAACGCCGATGGCGGCGTTGCTGTTGTTGACGGTGCCGATGAGATCGCGGATGGTGGCGGCGTTCACGTGGCCAGATTTTACCTGGATGATGATGGTTTTGGGTTGGGCTGATTGATCATCGATGAAGTTGATGATGCCGTCGATGCCGCGATCGGCGCCTTTTTTGCCGGTGCGACCGCCGGATCCACCGACAGGACGGGCACGGACAAGGGAGAGCGCCCACCATTCAAATTGGAAGCGGTCGGATTCGGCGAGATAAAGGGCGGCATCGATGGATTCGGGTTCACCTTCGATGGTGAATCGGGCTTCGGGGAATGCATCTTCGATGCGATATTTGATGAGGGTGATGGCGAGATGGGTGATGTCGATGCCGATCCAGCGGCGATCGAGGGCCTGGGCAGCGGCAACGGCGGTGCCACAGCCACAGAAGGGGTCGAGGACGACGTCACCGGGGTTGGATGAGGCAGCGATGATGCGCTCAAGGAGGGCCTGGGGTTTTTGGGTGGGGTAGCCGAGTTTTTCAGCAGATTGAGCAGAGATTGGAGGTATATCATCCCATATTGATTGAATATGTTTTCCGGGCATTTCATCCAAGTATTGTTTAAGGTACGGTTTACCGGTGCTGGAGTAGTAAATCCGGTTTTCGTCCTCAAATTTTTGCATATTTTCTTTTGAATAAGCCCAATAACGTCCATTCGGAGGCAAGTTTCCCTTCCATTCATAAGAAGTATCACCACCTCCTTTTGCGGCTGATAAATCTGAAGCCTTAAATCGGCGCCCTGTATTGGGATCCACACGACTGTAGGTGGTCTTTAAATAATCTTCATCATATGCAGTAAAGACAGGATTCCAAAGCCAATCATTGGTCTTTGAGTAGAACAAAATAACATCATGGATTCGTCCTGGTTGTTTCGCTCCTTGTTTCGTATCATTGTGAGCCCCAGACCGTTTCCAAATAAGTTCTGTGTGGAAGTTCTCAAACCCAAAGATGGCGTCCAACACGATCTTTAGGTAATGGGAGGCGGTGGGGTCACAGTGGAGGTAGAGGGAGCCAGTGGGTTTGAGGACGCGGTGAAGTTCGACGAGACGGATGGTCATGTTGGTGAGGTATGCCATCATCTGGTTGGCTCCGATGAAGGCGCGCAGTGCGGCGATCATGTCGGAGACCTGGGGAGGGACATGGTGGGCGGTGGTGAGTTCCTGGTAGATGGCTTCGGTGTTGATGTCCCAATGCCAGGTATCTTCAAAGGCATTTATCTGGGCAGCGGACTGGTTGCCGGATTCGTCTTTGAAGAGGATGTTGTAGTTGCGGTTGGAGTTGAAAGGTGGGTCAAGGTAGATGAGGTCGATGGATTCATCGGGGATGTACTGGCGAAGGATGGTGAGGTTATCGCCATAGAATAGTTTGTTCATGGTGTGATCTCCCGCTGGGTGAGGGGACTTGTCCTGGACAAGTCGGTCTGGTGTTCAGCTGGTTTGATTATACCCAGAAATGTAGTACAGTCCTACCCCCTGGACCCTTCCTTGGGAGGAAGGGGGGATGAATATCCAATTTTGTAGGAGTTTTTCAATAAATTTGCATTAGAATTAACTCAAGTGCCCCTGTAACTCAATGGATAGAGTAATGTTTTTGCGAAACATAAGTTGCCAGTTCGAGTCTGACCAGGGGCGCTACTTTTTTTGGTATAAATTAGGCAAATTGTGCTATAATATAGTTGTTTCGCAAAAACAGTCAGATGAACTGACATGGAGACTGGATGAAATCCGCTCCACCCCCGCCGCCGCCCCTTTCCCCCTGGGGCGGCTGCCCTTTTTAAGGGGTAATGTAGGTGGCGGTAAAAAAAGGCGAGAGAAGACGAAAAAAGAGCATAAGGATAGATGAATCCTGTATGGTGGGATTCTGGTGAAAAAGAAGGGAAAAAAACGGTACAGGGGGCAGGTTGATTGGGAGGGAATAGACGGACAGGGTCTAGGATTCAGCAAAGCTGAAATCCCCCTGTCCCTACGTGGGGGGAGGGCGCAATGTATTGCGCCCCTACAATGCCAATGTATTGCACCTGCACAGTGATGGGAGATGAAGAGAAGGACTTTTAAACTTCTTGATAATTTGATATACTAAGAAAAGAAAGGTGATGAGCCTTATCAAGCAGCCCCGGTGAATGACAGGGGCGAGACGGACGATGAGCGGCCGTGGAACATGCAAAGAACGCATGTACCGCGGCTTTTTTTGTTTTAACTTGATGAAAGGATTGAGAAAGATGACTGAGTTGATGAAAGAATTTTTGGTGAAGTTTTTGGAGGCGTTGATGTTGGCGCTGCTGCCTTTGCTGGTCAGCCTGCTGGTTGGCCAGGTGGTGAGGGTGGTGCAGGACCTGGCGCACAAGCTGAAGGCGCGCAACGCTGAGGCGTATGAGATGGTGAGGTTTGCGGCTATGTCAGCGGTGAGGGCTGCGGAGCAAGCGAACCTGGGCGGGCTGATCGAGGAGAAGAAAGCGTATGCGATTGATTATGTGGAGCGTTACATCGCGAAAGCGTATGGGGTGAAGGTGGATGTGGAGGTGATCTCCCAGGCGATCGAGGCTGCGGTGTATGACGAGTTCAACAGATACCGGGCAGGATCGATCGAGACGGAAGCATACGGCGAAGATTAAGGCGCGGGGAGGCTGGCATGGATTGGATCAGCCTGATCATCGCGCTGCTGAGCTTTGGCGGTACGGTTGTGGTGTACCGCCAGAGTCGGCATAAGGTGAACGCAGAGGCAAAGAAAGTATCCGCTGAAGCTGAGGATGTGCAAAGTCAGACAACGGAGCGTGTGATGAAGTTGGTGAGAGAACAGTTGGAAGAGCAGCGGACGGAGATGGGGGGGATGCGAGCGCAGATGGCGGAGCAAGACGGGGAGATCCGGAAGCTGAAATTGGAAGTTCGACGGTTGACCAGTCGGCTGCGCTGTGTGGGGCAGCGGATGAAGGAATATTGGCTGGAGCTGGTGGAGCGGGGCGGTGACCCGGCTCCGCTGCCAGATTGGATCAATGAATATATGGGTGATGGATCAGAAGAGGAGTTTGGTGACTGATATGACGAGAACAGAAGAATTTGGGATTGATGTCAGCGGGAATCAAGCGCTGCGCACGCCGGATGGCAAGGTGGTTTTGAATCATATCAACTGGGACCAGGCGCTGGCCCAGACATCACCGGGCAAGGTGCGGTTTGTGGCGATGAGGGCGGGTATCTCGTGGGGGTACGTGGACCCGACTTTTGCGTATAACTGGGCAGCGCTGCGGAAACGGGGGGTTTTCCGGGCGGCGTATCATGTTTTTTATCCGAATGAAGACCCGGTGAGACAGGCGGAGCACTTTGTGAATGTGATGGGAGGCGATTTTGGGGAATTTGGGCCGGTGGCGGATATTGAGCTGCATGCCGGGGCGCATGCCTGCCCACCCAAACGGTATATGGAACGGCTGAAGGTGTATCTGGATGCGCTGTATGGGCTGACAAGGCGACGGTTGGTGATCTATAGTCGGGCAAGTTTCATGGATACGTTTGTCACCGGTTCCCAGGCACCAGCGGCGTGGTATAACGGGTTTGATTGGTGGCTGGCGCATTATCTGCGCAACCAGGATGAACACCCAGGCCCACCAGCGCTGCCGCGCGGGGTGGATAGGTCCAGGGTGATTTTGCACCAGACCAGCGAGAACAAGGTGAAAGGCAGGGGGCAGAAATATGGGATGTGGTCAGATGGCATTGACTACAACCGCTGGATCGGGGTGATGGGCCTGAATGATTATATGTGTGAGGCAAGCGAAGACGAATCGGCGGTGGATGAAGAATCTGAGGTGAGGTTGCTGTATGGTGACCTTGAAGATTGGTGTTCACAGATGGGACGCAGGCTGATCGACCTGGAGGTTCTCCGTGACCGCTTCGGGGCGCTGATGGGGTTGTGAGCATGGCTCAGTCGCTGCTAATCACTCCTGAGGGAGATGAAATTCTTCTGCCAGATGCCGCCGGGGGATGGAACAATGGCGGCATCGAGGCGGTGGAAGAGATCGCCCGGGATGCGTTTGAGTCGCTGCACAAAACCTGGCTGGCGGAAAAGGGGGGCAACTTACAGGTGGAAGATGACGAGATTGCGATGGAGGAGCTGGGCTGGCTGGCGCTGTACCCGGTGGTGCTGGCAGAGAGACCGATCGAAGAGAAGAGCCGGTGGCGTAAGGCGGCTTATATCGCCTGGGAGGCATGGCCGGGTGAGCGGTATCCGGCGACGAAGGAGCAATTTGCCCGAAAGCTCGGTTTGCGATCGGGGCGGCAGTTGTACCAGTGGCGGTCGAAGGACCGCACGATCAATGAGCAGATCGAGGCGCTGTGGCGGGCGTTGATCACGGATGAGGTGCGGTCGGTGGACCGGGTGGGGTTGAAGGTTGCCAAAGATCCCAGTTATCGGACCACACAGGAGCGGCGGTTGTTTTATCAACGGCAGGGGGTGATGGCGGAAGACAACACTTTGCTGCTGCGCGCGGCGTTGGATCCAAGGGCGATGGATGAGGAGCAGCTGGATGAGTGGATCAAGGCGGCTGAGGCGGTGTCTGAGGATGATGGGATGATTGAGGCGAGCGGAGATGACGGGGAGAGAGGCGACGGTGACTAAGTCGGCTTTGATGAGCCAGGAAGAAATGCTGCGGTTGGGGGTGGAGGCCAAGGCGGAGAAGGCACGGCGAGAACTGGCGCGGCGCCATTTGCTGCGTTTTGGCGAATATGTGTATGCCTGGTTTGAGAGCACTGCGCATCTTTCGTTGATCGCGGATGAGCTGCTGGGGGTATACCGGTACATTGAAAGCGGGGGGGAGGAAGGCATTGGGCGGCTGATGGTGTTTGTGCCGCCACAGACGGGCAAGAGCACGCTGGTTTCGATGGTTTTTCCGGCATGGGTGCTGGGAAAACGTCCGAGTACGAAAATTGCGTTGACGAGTTATGTCAGCGGTTTGGCAGAGCGCAACAGCCGCAATGTGAGAGGGATCATTGAATCGGCCGAATATGCGAATGTGTTTGGCGGCAAAAGCGTGGTGGAGGATATGGTGACGCTCAGCAAAGACAGCCGGAGCGTGAGCGATTGGCTGCTGGCACCACCGCATTCTGGCGGGGTGATCGCACGTGGTGTGGGGGGCGGGTTGACGGGGCATGCGCTGGACCTGATCGTGGTGGATGATCCGTTCCGTGACCGCAAGGATGCGGACAGCGAAAGCCGCCGGGAGGATGTGGAATCGTGGTACCAGAGCGCGGTGTATACGCGCGCGAGAAAAGGGACGGCGATCGTGGTGATGCACACGCGCTGGCATGAGGATGACCTGGCGGGGCGGTTGATGAAGCGGATGGCGCAGGATGATCAGGCGGATCAATATGCGATTGTGATGCTGCCAGCCCAGGCATTGGGGGAGGCTGCGGAAGAAGGAGAGCTGGATGACAATGATATGGTTTATGCGCGAGACGAGGAAGAACAGCGAAGATGGATGGAAAAGGGGGTGTTTTTGCCGATTCGGGATCCGTTGGGGAGAAAGAGGGGGGAGAGCGTGTGGGAGAAAGAATACCCGGCGAGTAGCATGGCAAAACGACGGGCGAATGCGACGGAGAGCGAGTGGTGGCCGGTGTTTCAGCAGATCCCGCGGTCGAAGGAAGGGCAACGGTTTCGGCGTGACAATATCCGTTTTGTGAAGGCGCTCCCGGCGGGGTGCGAGTTTGTGCGTTATTGGGACAAGGCGGGTACTGAAGGCGGTGGGGCACGGAGTGCAGGTGTGCTGATGGCGAAGGCGCCAGAGGGGCAGTATATTGTGTGCCATGTGGAGAAGGGACAATGGTCCAGCGGAAAGCGAAACCGGCGAATGAAGGATATGGCGGTGCGGGATGCAGGTTTGTTTGGCAATGAGAATGTGGAGATCTGGGTGGAGCAGGAAGGTGGATCGGGCGGGAAGGAATCCGCTGAATATTCTTTGCAATTGCTTGCGGGGCACCGGGTGAAGAAGGAGACCGCGGTTGGCAGCAAAGAGCTGCGGGCTGAACCATTTGCGGACCAGGTGGAGGCGGGGAATGTGGCTTTGCTGGTGGGGGAATGGAATGAGGATTATTTGCGGGAATTGGAAAGTTTTCCGCAAGGAAGGTTCAAGGACCAGGTGGATGCGAGCAGCGGGGCGTTTAATAAGCTGGCGCTGCGCAAACCACGCAGAATGAAAGAAGCGGGATCTTATCAAGGATGAAAAGGAGAATGATATGAGCGATTTGACTAAGGCTGTGACTGCGCTGCGGGTGAAGGCACGCGAGAATGAGAAATATTGGCGGTATTTTCATGGCGACCATCCGATGTTGTATACCTATGAGCGGCTGGCACAGGTATTCGGGCCGACTGCCACCCGGTTTGTGCAGAACTGGTGCGGGGTGGCGATTCATGCCACTTTGGAGCGGGTGGTTTTGGAACGGTTCGTGGTGGATGGGAATCCGGATCTGACGGCCAAGGTGAATGAGCTGTGGAAGCTGACGGAAATGGATGTGGATGTGGAGGATGTGCACCAAAGTTTTTTGGTGACCAGCGAAGCGTTTGTGTTTGTGTGGAAGGATCAGGACGGCCATGTGACTGCGTTTGAGAATGACGCTGATCTTTGCGAAATGTTCTATGAAAAAACGAACCCACGGAAAAAGAAGTTCGCTGCCAAGTGGTGGTTTGATGATGATTTGAAGGGCTGGCGGCTCAATTTGTATTATGCTGACCGGATCGAATACTATTTCCAGGCGGGGGAATCGGTTGAGACGGGGGCGAAGTTTGTGCCTTATGCGGTGGATGGAGATGTGAGTGCGGAGAATCCGTTTGGGGAGATCCCGATTTTCCATTTTCGGAAGGATCGACGAAAACGGCAAAGCGACCTGCAAGAGTTGATCCCGATCCAGGATGGGGTGAACAAGTTGTTCAGCGACATGATGGTGGCGGCGGAGTTCGGGGCTTTTCCGCAGCGGTGGGTGATCTCGAATGCGGATATCAGCAAGCTGAAGAATTCGCCTAACGAAATTTGGGACCTGCCGGGGAGCGACGGAGAAGGGCAGGAAACGAGCGTGGGGCAATTGGCGGCCACCAGTTTGCAGAATTACTGGCAGACGATCGAGAAGCTGGTGGAGGCAGCGGCGAGTGTGAGCCGAACACCGCATTATTACTTCTTCAAAACCGGTACCAGTGAGTTGGGAGGAGAAGCGTTGATCGCCTTAGAGAGCGCATTGGTGAAAAAGTGCAAACGGTATATCCGCATTTTGCAGAATGAATGGCAGAAGATGGTGGAATTCATGCTGCGTCTTTCCGGAGAAAACATACCCTCTGTGGAGAAGGTGCGAGTGATCTATGGCCAACCTGAGACCATGCAGCCGTATACACAGGCACAGGTGCGGCAGTTGAATGTGTCGAGCGGGATCCCGCTGCTCACGCAGCTGCGCAACGATGGATGGAGTCAAACACAACTGAACCAACTGATGGAAGATGTGAAGGCGATGAGCAAACTACAGGAGATGAGCCTGGCAGAGGCGATGATCGAAGCCCAACGCAGGTTTGATCAAGGAGGCAACGGTCAGGACTTTTAAACTTCAGGAAAATTTGTTATACTATGAGAAAGCAGCCCGGCGGGAAGCGCGGGGCATTACGGAGGATGAGCGACCGTGAAAGTGCTAAAGGCACGTTCACGGTTTTTGTTTGTTTTAACAACTGGTAATTTCAGAAAGGAAGACGAGATGGTAGTGTTGGGCGATAGACGGGATGTCTTTGGGATTGGGCGGCCAATTTTTCTGCGGGATGCAGAGGCTGGAGGGAGCGGCTCTTCAGCTGGTGGGACTGCTGATGCCAACGCCTCTTCTCCACCGAATGGAGACTCTGGGCAGCAGGCAGCTGCGGAAGATGGATCTTCACAGGATGAGGTGGATTTTGGTGCATGGCAGGCGGAATGGTCGCCTGCGCAGAAGAAAGCGTTTGAGGCTTATGAGAGCGGTTTGCGAAGCGCTTTGCAGAAGGAGCGAAACGCGAAAGGTGATTTGGAGAAGCAGCTGCGCAGTTTGTCTAAGAAAGCCGAAGGGCAGGATGAGCTGCAACAGCAATTGCAATCGATGGCGGATGCGCTGCGGGCGGCTGAGGAGGAGGCCAGGTTTTTCCAGGAGGCTTCTGATCCGGCGGTGCGGTGCGCGCAACCAAAGCTGGCATGGCTGGCCGCGAAGGCGGAAGGTTTGGTGAATGGTGAGGGAAAGGTTGACTGGGACAGTCTGAAGAAGCTGTATCCCCCTTTGTTCCGGGACGGGACAAGGATACCGGAAGCCAACGCTGCGGAGTCGGGCGGCAGGCCGGGGACTATTTCAATGGATGATTTGTTAAGAAACGGTTGATGATTGACCGAAAGGAAGGATATGATGGCATTCAATCAGAGTATGGGCAGAAGCGATGTGGCGGGGCTGATCCCGCCTGAAGTTTCGATGGAGTTGTTGAACTCGGTGGCGGTGCAATCGGTTTGCATGAAGCTGGGGCGACGGCTGCGCAACATGAGCACGCATGAGAGCGAGATGCCGGTGTTGAGCGCGCTGGCGAGTGCTTCGATCAGGGATGGGGAATATGACCTGATCCAGGCGACGAAGATGCAGTGGGAAAACAAGGTGGTCACCGCCAAGCATGTGGATGCGATCGTGGTGGTGAGCCGTGACACGCTGGATGATGCGAAGGTGCCGCTGTGGGACGAGGTGAAGCCGGAGCTGGTTTCGGCTTCGTCTGAGGTGATTGACCTGGCGATGCTGTATGGAACTGGGAAGCCAAGCGCCTGGCCGACGGCGATCGTGGTGGGTGCGCTGGCAGCGAGCCACAATGTGAGCCTGGCAGCTATGGATGATCTGTATGACGCGATGTTGGGCGAGACAGGCGTGTTTTCCAAGGTGGAGGCGGATGGCTTCGAGGTGACGGGGATCGCGGCACATTTGACCCAGAAGGCGGCTTATCGCGGCTGCCGCACCACTGACGGTGTTCCGGTGTTCACGCCGGATCCGACCCAGCCGGGCAAGTCGCTGGTGGACGGGGTGCCGATCGAATTCTTGAAAAACGGGGTGGGCAATGCCACTTACAAGCAGATCGCGGGTGATTGGCAGCAGCTGGTGTATTCGATGCGCCAGGATATCAACTATGAAGTGACCACCACCGGCGTGATCCAGGATGGAGCGGGTAATATTTTGTTCAACCTGTTCCAACAGCACCTGGCAGCGATCAAGATGACGATGCGGCTGGGTTTCCAGGTGCCGAACCCGATCCGGCGCGAGAACGAGGACGAAGCAACCCGCTATCCGTTCGCTTATTTGACCGCGTAATAGAAATGAAGGGAAGATTTCCGGCAGCTTGACAGAGCAGCTGGAAATCTTCCCAATTAGAAAAAGGAGCAATTGATGGGTTTCTTTACGAGAAAACAAAAGGCTGATGCGGAATATTCCGGGCGCGTCAGCATCGAAAGCGGTGGCGAGCTGGATGTTGAGAGCGGCGGTGCTTTGAAGATCGGCGGGACAGCGGTGACCGCTTCGGCGGCTGAATTGAACCTGTTAGACCTCGGTTACCAATTGTTGGTGGCTGATGGGCCTATCACGGTGAAAAATGGGCTCTGTGCCATTGCCAAAACAGTAGCCGGGGTTGTGGCAGCAACATTGGCCAATCCAACGGCTGGTGCAGATGATTTCAAACGTCTCACCATTGTGAACGCGCAGGCACAGGCGAATACAGTGACCCTCACCGGCGGATTTGGCGGTGGTGGTGCTGGTGAAGATGTATGCACCTTCAGTGGTGTGATTGGTGATTGTCTTTCATTAATGGCTTATGGTGGTAAATGGTATATCACCGGCAGCCACCAGGCTACGATTGCGTAGAGAGGAAGGTATAAAAATGACGATTGAATATGGTAAAGGTTGGATGCGGGTTCCCCTGGCGGATCTCGATACGGTTGGCGGTGTGGTGAAGGTTGAGAACCCTGAAGGTGAGGATGTGATCATCACCAATGCGGTTCTCCAGGTTGATACGGCTGCGGACGCGGCCTGCACTGTCGATGCGGGGATTGATGATGGCGGGGATGTGAGCAACGACACCATTTTTGACGGGCTGGATGTGAATACAGCCACGGGCGTGTTTGACATGCGCGACGCGACCGATAATGGCAGCAATGGGGTCGGGAAAGCGCTGCTGTGGCCGGAAGGCTATCACCTGGTGGTGAGTAAGGCTTCTGGGGCAGCGGCTGGTTTGGAAGGATATCTGCATGTGGAATATATCCACGCAGAATAAATGACATGCGGTGGTACTTGAATGGGCGGGCACGTTGAGGCCCGCCCCTTTTCAATGCAGGAGGCGGATATGAGCGTAACGGAAGCGATGATTGGCACATTGCGGCGGATGGTGGCAGAGCCTGGTGATGAGACTTACAGCGATGAGGCTTTGGAGAGCATTTTGGAAGCGCATGCGGTGATCGATATACGCGGTGAATTGCCGCATAGCTGGGATGGCAGCACGACACCGCCCACAAAAGTGGCGAATGAGAACTGGATCCCGACGTATGATTTGCACCTGAGCGCGGCGGAGATCTGGGAGGAGAAGGCGGCCGCGGCTGCTTCGGGGCATGATTACAAGGTGGACGGGGCAGAGTTTGCGAACAGCCAGGTGTATGGTCAGTGCATGAAGTCGGCGCGGTATCATCGGGCGCGAAGGTATGCGCGTAATCAACAGATCCTGGTGAAGTAAATGGCTGCCATGGCAGCTAAGGCAGATATGGTGGGGCTGGCGCGGTCATTCCGGGCGGCATTGCTTCGGCAGGAGCGAGCGCAGCAAGCGGAGATGGTGCGGCAGTGGCTGGGCGTCGAGGAGCGGTTGATGGACCAGATCATGGTGCTGGTGTATCAGCTGCAATCGGAGGACTCCCCGAAGAGCCTGCACCAGATTGTGATGCTGGAGCGGTATCAGCGGTTATTGGCGCAGGTGCAGGCAGAATTGGGAAAGTATAGCCAGGCGGTGATTGCCCAGGTGCAAGGTGAACGCGATGAATGGGCAAGGCGCGGGTTTGAAAATGGCCAGATGATGGTGCGGCGATCCCTGGAAGCGAGCGCGATGGGGGTTGGATTGGACCAGCTGCCGGTGGAGGCGGTGACGAATTTTACCGCGTGGTCGGGAGAAGGCACGGCGTTGGGCCAGCTGTTGCAAGGGGCTTTTTTGCCGGAGGGCATTCCGAGAGGTTGGGCGGCATTGCAACGAACACTGGTGCAGGGATTGGCGCTTGGGTGGCATCCGGAGAAGACTGCGCGGGAGATGGCGCGTGCTTTGGCCGGGGGACTGCAACGGGCGTTGGTGGTTGCGCGAACGGAGCAGATCCGGGCGTATCGCAGCGCGAGTTTGCAGGCATATCAAGAAAGCGGCGTGGTGATCGGGCACAAACGGTTGACGGCGCATGACAGCCGGGTTTGCGCGGCATGCCTGGCGGATGAAGGGCATGTGTATGGGTTGGATGAAATGATGTGGAGCCATCCACAGTGCCGCTGTACGAGTGTGCCGGTTCTCAGGGGGGCAGAGGAACCACAATGGGAGTTGGGAGAAGAATGGCTGCGCAGACAGGATCCGGCGACACAGAACCAGATCTTTGGTTCATGGGCAGCGGCGGACGCTTTTCGCAGGGGGGTTCCTTTGAAGGAGTTTATGCGGGTGACGAATGAAGGGGATTGGGGGATGACAATCAGGGTGCAGAACCCGGTGCGGTATTTGGGTTATCCTGGCGGAGCCTCTCAACCACCGCTCTTCCCCACAGCGAGCGGCAGTGTGAACCTGAATCCGATGGGGGAGATCATCTCCAGCCATGTGGTGCTGCCCAGGACGAGCAAATATTCAGCGGCCTATCAAAATGCATTGGGGTTGGTTGACAGTGTGCATGGCGATGGTCCGCTGCCGGATATCGTGTTAAGTACTCGTAATATGGGCAAAGAAATTACAGGTGCTTTTGCACCTTTCCCAAGCGGTTGGGAGATCTATATAAATGGGCGATACTCACCGAATATTGAAACTACGTTAGCCCATGAAATTGGCCACTGGATTGATTTCGGTGGTTTGGGGTCCAATGGAATGCCGGGCACAGCCATTGAATTGGGGGGCAAATTGAAGGGGTGGTGGAACGCGATCATGGATACTCCCGAAGTGAAAAATCTTAACCAATATTCGGGAACTTACCAGATTGTTACTCATATTCAGAAATATCTTCTGAATCCCCAGGAATTGTGGGCAAGGTCGTATGCACAGTATATTGGAGAAAAAACCCAAAATAAGGAAATTCTTGCTACAATGGAGATGTGGAGGAATTCATCGGATTATCGGCAATGGCGACAGTGGGATCCGGCAGAATTCGCAGCGATCATGGAAGAAATAGACAAACTTTTTGAGGCTGAAGGATGGATGAAAAAATGAAAGCGAATGCGCTTGCGATTGGGAAGCAGGCAGAAAAGGACATAGCAGCTGCGGTGGCTGTTGCCAACGAGAAAGGATTCGATGCCGGTGTGGCTTTTTTGGTGGAACAAGGCATTTCTGCTATGTCTGCTCCACAGATGTTGGGATTGGCGCTGGGCACCTGGGAACCGGTGGAATACGATGAAGATGGCAAGGTAAAAAAGTTACAAAATTAGGAGGTGAGGATGGCGGAAGGTGACGGTGACAAAGAAAAAGCGATGACAGTAGAGGATGTCAAAAAAGTTTGGGAGCATTCTGAACGAATATGGGCTGAGGCGATCCGCATTGCCAAAAAAGAAGGGAAAGGAAAAGCCCTTGCCTACTTGGAAGAACAGGGATGCGGTGGGCCAGATACTGCCGCTATGCTGGGGATGGCTTTGGGCACCTGGGAGCATATTACCCGGGATGAAAATGGGAAGATCGTAATGATTCGGAATTGATCCTTTCAGGAATTCCGGGTTTATATTTTGAACTATAAGGAGACAATATGGACGAGAAACAAAGAGATGAATTGTTGCAAGACATGGCAAAATCGTTGAAGACCATCAGAGAATGGGTGAAATTCTTTGGGTATATGGTCCTGGTGGCGGTGTTGGTTCTTTTGTTGGGTATGTTCGGGTTGATCTGACCCACTTTTAAAAATCCTCGCAATTTGGTACAATGAATGAAATAAAGCAGCCCCCGTGATAGACAGGGGCACCACGGAGGATGAGCGACCGTGAAGAGAAAATCTTCACGGTTGTTTTTTGTTTAACGGAGGCAGGTATGATCACAGAGCAATCACTGGCGGCGATGAGAGCACAGCAGGAAAAAACCTTTCTCACACCTTGTGTGTGGGTGAAGACAACGCGCACGCAGGCAGCGAATGGGCGGTGGGTTGAAGGAACGCCGATGAGACAAGCAGGTCATTGCCGCATTGGACAGATGGGCAACAGTGCGATCGAACGCGAGATCGCGGGAAGGATGACGGGGCGGGTGTTGTATACGCTGACGGTTGCGTACAGCTGGGATGTGAAACCTGCGGACAGGATTGAGGCAGGCGAGCGGTTATTTGAGGTACTTGGGGTGATCACTACGACCTTTGCCACAGCGCGGCGCGTGGTTTGTGCGGAGGTAGTGTAGGCGATGTTGACTTACCGGGCGAAGATGGAATCGAACAAGCTGGCAGAGATCGCACGGACCTTGCCGGATCTGGTGCGAGATGAAGTGGCCGTCAGTTTGAGTGAGATCGAAACTGACATCAAGCTGGCGATGCGGGGTACGAAAACTGGCAGGCTGTATCGGCGCGGGAAAACCCGCATGCACCAGGCCAGCGCACCTTACCAGGCGCCTGCGATTGATTATGGCCATTTGGTGAACAGTATCCAGCAGAAGATGTATACGACGGTGATTGGTGGCGAGGTGTTCACCAATGCGGAGTATGCTGCCGCGCTCGAATATGGGACAAGACGGATGGCGCCCAGGCCGTTCATGGAGCCAGCGTTTACGCACCAAGTTGAGAAATTTATTGCACGGTTACGAGATTTAGAAAGGAAATTGTAAATATGCCAGGTGTGTTGAACCGAGAGATCGCCCGTCAGGAACGGGCGCAAGAGAACGCCAAGGATCAGGTGATTGAGCGGCTGCAAAAAGAGAAAGCCGCGCTGCGACAGGCGATGTATGAATTGGCGATCGAGCTGGCAGATGCCCGTGTGACCGCTGCGTTGTTCATGGGGATAGGCCAGGAGGAGTTGGATGAAGAGAATTCTGGTGAATTCGTAGGAGGGGGTTGATGGCGAATGAAGTGAATGAAGCTGAGGAATGGTTGGTGGAGACGCTCAAAACCAACACGGCGTTGATGGCGCTGGTGGCGGGTGTGCATACGGGCAGCGTCCCAGCGGAAGATCATGCGGGGGATTATCCGTGTGTGTTGATCCAGTATGCAAGGGGGTACGATTTTCTGTTGATCGGGCGACCCAGGTTGATGACCGATGCTTTGTTTTCGGTGCGAGGGATTGCCATGGAAAGAGACAGCGGAGATCTGCCCACGATCGCAGACGAGATTGACAAGGCACTGGACCGCAAAGGGACTGACGGGATCCGTTGCTGGCGGCAAGAGCCATTCCGGTTGGATGAAGTTGAAAATGGTGTGAAATACCTGCATGATGGCGGTCTTTACCGCGTGCAGGTTCAAACTCGATGAGAAAGGAAAAAAAGTAATGATTCGAAGTTCTATTTTTCAAGGTGCGGTGATTGCCCCCGAGGAAACATTTGGGAATCCCGCGTTACCTGACACGCGTTTGGGTGGTGCGGGGATCAACCACTCGATCAACGCATCTGTGACAACCTTCAAACCCAAGGGCAATAAATTTCCAACGGTTGCCAGTTTGGGGAAGGAATATACGAACATCTCGCTGGATGGGAAGATCGCCTATAACGATCTGCCGTACCTGCTTTCCAGTTTGATGAAAACCGTGTCTCCGACCGGCGCCACTTCGGTAAAAACCTGGACTTTCGATAAAAGTTCGAAATCGCCTGACAGCGCTAAGAGTTTTACTGCGTTGTTTGGAGATGGCGAGACCCGCCAGAACCTGGCGAGCGGTATGATGCTGACAGAGCTGGGCTTTGAGTTCAGCCGGGATGATGCCAGCCTGAGTGGAGCGGGTTTTGCCCAGGCGATCCGTGAGGGTGCAAGTATTTTTTCATTGGAAGTCACAGGCAGCCCAACCGGCGGCACTTTCACGCTGACCTACAATGAAGACACAACCGATGGGATTGCTTATAACGCAACCGCAGCCCAAGTGGCAGCCGCTTTGGCAGGTCTGGATGACTTTTCAGCGGAAGAGATTAGCTGCCTTGGCGGTCCGTTGACCGAAGCTGCGGTGCTGATCATCATCAATGGCCATGACGCGATTGGGGCGGCAGAGATCAGCGCAAGCGCAAGCCTGACCGGCGGAACGGATCCTGCCGTGAGTGTGAGTGCTGGGACCGTCACTGAGTTGAGTGACCTGGTGATCCAGGCGACCGATGTGAGCATTTACCTGGCAGACACAGCAGCTGGATTGTCGGGTGCGTCTGCGTTGGAGAATGCGCTGACCGGCAGTTGGCGAATGAGCGATGTGTGGGGGCAGTTCTGGCCGTTGAAGCGAGGAGAGAGTTTCACAGGGGTGCTTGATACGGATCCAACCGCGGAGGTGAAACTGAAGGTGATGGCGAACGCGGATGGCATGGCGCTGCTGGGCAAAATGCGCAAAGGAACGAGCAAATTTATCAGGATCAGCGCCATCAGTGAAACCAAGATTGGCGCTACCCAGACGCCGTATAGTTTCCAGATCGATGCGGCTCTGAAGGTGAAGAACCCGAATGAATTCTCGGATGAAGATGGGGTGTATGCGATTGAATGGACATTTGACATTGTCCATGATGCCACCTGGGGCAAGGCTACCGAGTTGACGGTGGTTTGCAGCCAAACGGCGCTTTGAGGTGAATGACCGGGTGAGGTGACGGAAACTGCTTCACCCGGCACAGTTTATGGAGGTTATGATGCCGATCACATTGAGTGAATTTTTGAACGCAGAGAAGAAGATCGAGGTAGAGTTTCGAGGAGAGAAGATTGAGGTCTTCTTCCTGGTGAATGCGCTTAATACCGAATTCATTGAAACCTATTACGGGAAGACCTGGCATGAAACCCATCCAGGTGAGAACCGGTTGGACAGCCAGTTGGCGGCGTTGATCAAAGGATGGAACCTGGTGGATGATGATGGGAACGAGATCCCGGTTTCGTTGGAAGTAGTGGCGATGCTGCCGTTGGCATTGAAGAAAGAGCTGGGCGAAGCCATCTGGCGATCTGTGGAAGAACCGGATGCAGAAGAAAAAAAAGGTTAAGGCGGCACCTGATCGACGCGGACATGCCAAAACCAGCGGGTTGGATGGTTGAGGAATGGAATTATTTTCAATTGGCGCGTTGGTTAGGGGTGCCGCCGTGGGAATTGGCGCGGCAGGATGATTTTTGGCGCAGACGGGCGCAGTTTTATATGGATGTGGAAGCAGGCGTGATGCGGGCGAAAAGTGATCGCTTAGAACGGAGAAAATGATGGGCAGTATTGTGG
>Ga0334883_1002255_pt1 | contig 24377 bp, 25 predicted proteins | sample GraSluR1_MG_6_FD_207230 | JGI IMG/M metagenome (GOLD analysis project Ga0334883, IMG submission 207230) | Sludge microbial communities from methane-producing bioreactor in Wageningen University, Netherlands - Granular Sludge_09_05-R1 | ecosystem: Engineered > Bioreactor > Anaerobic >...
CAGATTAATTTTATCAATCAAGCGGCTACGCCTCAAATGCTGAAAGAAAAAGCGTATGATGCGATCATAACGGCGATCGGGACAAAAGGTGTAGATCTCAAACTGCAGGGGATTGAAGAGATCGCAACCGTTCAGGCGACGGATTTGCTTGTGAAGCCTGAGCTCTTAGGCGATGCCAAAGATGTCGTCGTCATCGGCGGCGGCGTTGTCGGATGTGAGACGTCCTATTGGCTTTCTTATGAAAAAGGATGCAATGTCACGGTTGTTGAAATGCTGCCATATTTTATGGATGGCGCTTGCACGGCCAACAGAGGTCATCTGATTTATTACATGAAGCGTAACGGTGTGAGGCTTATTAATATGGCAAAGGTGAAATCTTTCGCGAAGGGAAGCGTAAACATAAAGAAAAATGTTCATAAAAATGTGCCGGACCCTTACAATACATGGCAGCCGATTTTGCCGAAAAATATACCCAATCCTTTGGCTCCAAAAGTCGGAGACGAATACGAAGAAGAATCGTTGAAAGCCGATCTGGTTGTCTTTGCAATGGGCGGCAGACCGGATGACAGCTTGTATTTTGAACTCCAAGGGCAGCATGCCGCTCCTGAAATTTATAACATCGGGGACAGTTTCTGCGGCGGCAGAGTTCTTGAAGCCGCGCGTGCGGCGTATCGGCTTGCGGTAAAGCTGTAAAGGAGGGGAGAAGAAATGAAACTCGATGAGAAGCAACAGGCCATTTATGATGGCGTGCAGGGCGATGTAAAGGCTAAGGTGATGAAAACGCTGGTCATGTACGGTGATGCCTTCGGCGCGGAGAAAATGGTGCCCGTGACCGGAAAATATAATCATCTTGTCACAAGCTTTGGCCTGTCCATGATGAAAGAAATGTATAAATTAATGGATAAGCTTATCGAAGCGGAGGCAGTATCCACACAAGGCTTTTCGGTAGACCCCAGGCCTATGGATAAAAACATACCGACGAATTTTTTACAGAACATATTTTTTAAAATCATGTATTCCAAGCAGGACAGCTATGAAAATCAGCTGAGCCAGTTGGGGCTTATGGATAAAGACGCGTTTACCTGTACATGCTATTTTGATGAAGTCGGCAACAAACCGGGAAAAGGGGAAGTGCTTTCCTGGGCGGAATCTTCGGCGGTGGTGTATGCCAACAGTGTGCTTGGTGCGCGATGCAACAGAAATTCGGGCATTTTGGATTTGTTTGGCTCCATTGCGGGCTATGTGCCGTATTTCGGGTTGCTCACGGACGAGGGACGAAAAGCCACATGGATCATTGAAGTCAAAACAGGAAAACTGCCGGAGGCTCAGATACTGGGGAGCGCAATCGGTATGAAAGTGATGGAAGAAGTACCGTATGTAAAAGGATTAGACCGCTTCCTGGGCACTGAACTCAGTGACGACGTATGTGCATATCTGAAAAATTTCGGTGCCGCTACGGCTTCAAACGGCGCTGTGGGGCTCTATCATATAGAAGGGCTGACGCCGGAAGCGGTGGAGCAGAAAGACACATTGGTTGTTCCGAAAGCAAGAACTTATGTTATCGATGATGCAGAGTTGCAGCGTGTGCGTGAAGGATATCCGTGCATTTGGAAAGATCCTTTGGCGAAGCCGGCGATGTGCTTCGTGGGATGCCCCCATTTATCACTCAGCGAATTAAAAGACTGGACACAGCGTATTGAAGAAGATCTAAAGGAAAATAAACGCAGCCAGGTGGCGCTGACGACCGTGTTTACTTCAGCACCCGCCGTGATTAAAGAGTTTGAAAAGACGGAGCATGCCGCAAGGCTGAAGGCCACAGGCGTGATACTCAGCTATATCTGTCCTTTGATGTTTATGAATAACCCGCAGTGTGGCAAGATGCCGGTCATTACAAACTCCAATAAGTTAAGAACGTATACGAGTGCCAGATACCATACGGATGAAGAAGTGCAAAGTATCATCACGGGAGGTGCAAACTTATGAGAGAATTTAAGGGAAGAGTTGTTGTGCCGGGTGAATGCAAAGCCACAGCGCTTGTATCGCATGAAGGATTCAATACACTGGCGAGTTTTCAAAAAAGCCTTATGTTTAAAGACAAGACGGCGAAATGCTCAGATCAAAATAATAAAGAACTCTTCGGAAAACCAATGGCGGGAACTGCTTTGTGCATGCCTCAGACAATAGGTTCCACAACGGGAGGGTTGGTCTTGTTTTCAGCTGCGGCTATGGGGCGCCAGCCGGCCTGCATGCTGTTTTCACAGCATATCGATTCACTTGCGGCCGCCGGAAGTATTATTGCGGATGTGTGGCTCGATGACATCAATATGCCGACAGTGGATAGTCTGGGTGAGGAATTTTTGGACTATGTCCAAACAGGTATGAGCATTACCGTAAAGCCAGACGGCACGGTCATTGTAGAATAATAAAAAAGTCTCCTCGCGCAAGATGCGCAGGGGACTTTTTATTTATAGTGTAAAATCATCTCTTACGATACAAGAGCCGCCATGCGCTGAGGATTTTTAAATATATTCCATGCCAAGGAGATATATTTTTTTGTTTGCTCGAATCTTAAATAATTGATATCGAGCAAATCCACGCGAACGCGATCGAGCGCGTCACAATCTTTGAAAATTTTATATAGCTTTAGAGCAAGCGCTTTATTGCCTATAGCATAATTTTTCAAGTCTTCGATCGCTTTATCATCATCGATGCAATGATAGATGATGATAAAAGCAATAATATTCTTATCTTCATCATTTTCGGGCATAGGCAGGCTGAGTGATTGTGTTTTTTTATAACTCTCAAATCCGTGGGCCTCATCATAATAATCATTTGAACGCCCTATATCGTGATAGATAGCGCAAAGACACAGTAAATCTATTTCATGATCACTGAGCCTCAATTCAACGCCAAGCAATAATACAAAAATTAAAACCCGCTGAATATGCTCTGTACCATGAACTCCATCGGGAGAGAAAAACCATTCTCTGTCTAATTGTTTTTTATAAAATTTAAATTTTTCAAGTTGGTATGCATTCAATTTTTCGATCATGTCTTGCCTCCGAATAAAAAAGCATTTTATATTATATACTAATTATTCATGTTTTTAAATAGTATCGTATCTAAATGTATTATTATATTCGCTTGGCAAAAAAGAATGGTTGAGGCATACTAAAGATCGTATTTATTTTGTAAATATAAAAAATATAGTTGACTAAAAAAATATTATTTAGTATGATATTTTACGCTGGAGGGATGCCCGAGTGGCTAAAGGGGGCGGACTGTAAATCCGTTGGCGACGCCTACGATGGTTCGAATCCATCTCCCTCCACCATGAGCCTGCGTAGCTCAGTAGGTAGAGCACATCCATGGTAAGGATGGGGTCGCCGGTTCGAATCCGTTCGCAGGCTCCACATAGCGACAGTTTCACTGACGTTTTTTTGTATTTAATTATTTTTTAATAAAAATATATATTTTTATTAAAAAAGGAGTTGCATTTGCTATAATATACTGTAATATAAAAAATGTTTTCATAAACAAATAAAATTATTTTTAATTAAGTACTTAGAAGAATTAATCTTAAGAAAAAATAGGAGAAAGAAAAGAAATGGCGAAAGCAAAGTATAACAGAGAGAAACCACATGTAAACATAGGAACGATAGGACATGTAGACCATGGGAAGACGACCCTGACAGCAGCAATAACAATGGTGTTGAATAAGAGATACGGCACAGGCTCATATATAGCATTCGAGAATATAGACAAAGCACCCGAAGAAAGAGAAAGAGGGATCACGATCGCGACAGCGCACGTAGAATATGAAACACCAAACAGACACTATGCACACGTAGACTGCCCCGGGCATGCTGACTATGTAAAAAACATGATCACGGGAGCAGCGCAAATGGACGGAGCGATCCTGGTTGTAAGCGCAGCAGACGGCCCGATGCCGCAGACAAGAGAACATATACTCTTGGCAAGACAGGTTAACGTGCCGTATATCGTGGTATTCTTGAACAAAGAAGATATGGTAGACGACCCTGAATTGATCGAACTTGTAGAAATGGAAGTAAGAGAACTTCTTGATGAATATGAATTTCCCGGAGACGATACACCAATCATCGTAGGAAGCGCACTGAAAGCGCTCGAAGATCCGGACGGACCATGGGGAGATAAAATTCTCAAACTGATGGAAGAGGTAGACGCCTTTATTCCCGAGCCGCAAAGAGATATCGATAAACCATTCTTGATGCCGGTAGAAGACGTGTTCTCAATCACAGGCAGAGGCACAGTGGCAACAGGCAGAGTAGAAAAAGGGATCGTAAGAACAGGCGATGAAGTGGAAATCGTAGGGCTAAAGAAAGAAAGCAGAAAAACAGTCGTAACCGGCGTAGAAATGTTCAAAAAGATTCTTGACGAAGGCAGAGCGGGAGATAACATCGGCGCACTGCTCAGAGGGGTGGAAAGAAAAGAAATCGAAAGAGGCCAGGTACTCGCAAAACCGGGTTCAATCAAACCGCATACGAAATTCAAAGCGGAAGTATATATCTTAACGAAAGAAGAAGGCGGAAGACATACACCGTTCTTCAACGGATACAGACCGCAGTTTTATTTCAGAACAACAGACGTAACAGGCGTGGTAGAATTGGCAGACGGAGCAGAAATGGTAATGCCGGGAGATAATATCACAATGACGATCGAACTTATCACACCGATCGCGCTTGAAAAAGAGCTCAGATTTGCAATCAGAGAAGGCGGGAGAACAGTAGGATCAGGTGTAGTTGCGGAAGTTATAGAATAAAGCAAGTAGTTAAGTGCATTTAAAAAGGCGGAGATTTTCCGCCTTTTTTTATTGAAAATTAATTTGCCAGGTAATCGATATTATTCAAACTTTTAAAGAGCTTGCGCTTTATTCTTTGAAGTGCATTATCAACTGTTTTTGTACTCATATTTATTTCACCTGCTATTTCGGCGTATGATTTACATTGCAGATAGCCTTGCAATATTTTATATTCTAATTCCGATAAATTTTCCTTTGCTGTTTTGATTAGAATTTTAATGCTCTCATTACTGATAATATAATTTTCAGGTTCATATTTGCTCGGAAGAGATAAGATATCTATAATTTTGATGCTTTCATTGTTATAATGTATATTCGCATCGATAGATATGGAATTATTCAGCGGAGTATGCTTGCCGGCCTGAGCTTTTTTGATGACCGTGATGAGATGCCTGTTGATGCATATAGTTGCAAAAATACAAAATGGCACATTTTCATACTCATTATATGTAGTAATTGCTTTATGAAAGCCTATTAAGCCTTCTTGAAATAAATCTTCACATTCCAAACCTTGCATAAAGTATCCTTTTGATTTGTTATAAATCAGTTTAGAATATCTTTTAATTAATATTTGGTCTACAGTTTTGACTCCACAGTTATACAGTCTCACTAATTCCTCGTCTGTACTATCCTGATACTCGTGCATAGGCAAACCTCTTATTCTTTTAAATCTTTAAGCTTGTCCATAAGTATATGATTGTTTTGAGCCTCACTTTTTGAATGATTATTTTTTTCATATTTTTCTGATAATTGCTTTTCGATACGTGTAATGTCTGAAATCAGTTCTGATACAGGAATCCTGATAAGTCCGCTGCTGAGCACCATTTGCTGCAATGTCCAGTCGGATGTTACAACGAATATATCATCTTTGTTTTTGAATTCAAATATCAGTTCCTCAATAAAAGCGTCGGCAGTTTGCCCTTGTTTCGTATAGATAATCTGTATATTTTCATATTCGCTTTTTGAGGTTAGTTTTTTATCTGTTTTATAAGCGTCATAAATAACAATAACGTTAATGCCTTTGTAGGATGCATAGTTTTGCAGTGCGTTGTTTAGAATACTGCGTGCATGATCCAAATCATTTTGAGTATGCTCGGATGTTTTTTCCCAAAAATTAATCACATTATAAGCATCGATGATCAGCGTATCCATTGCTCAGTTACGTACCCTGCTGATTTTGTGCATAATAATTCCTGCGGCAACCGACACATTGAGTGATGCAACTTCGCCTTTGATAGGAATTTTCACAATGAAATCACATTTTTCCTTCACAAGACGACTTACACCGCTGCCTTCGGCGCCAAAAACCAAAGCCAACGGCATATCAAAATCAAATGCATCTATATCCTCTCCATCCATATCTGCACATACAATCCATAAGCCAAGTTTTTTTAACCGATCAATTTCTGTCGATATATTTGTAACTTGAGCAATGGGTATATGGCTGACAGCACCCGCCGATGAGCGGTAAACGGTCTCGTTCACTGCCGCCGATCTGTTTTTCGGGATAAGCACACCATGAGAGGCGAAACATTCCGCGCTTCGGATAATCGCGCCGAGATTATGGGGATCGCTGATTTGATCCAAAATAATTAAAAATGGTTTTTCGTTTTTATTTTCCGAAATTTTTAAAATTTCATCAGTATCTGCATATTCAAATCCGGATACAACAGCAATTACTCCCTGATGTTTTTTTGTTTTAGATGTATAATCCATTTTCGTTTTGCTGACTGTTTTTATGCGAATGTTATGCTCTTTTGCCAAACTTATAATACTACCTAAATGCAGGCCATCGGCGACCATGATGTAATTAATATTGGCATTAGATTTTATAGCTTCTTCGACAGAGCGCCTGCCCTCTATATATAAAAAATTCATAAACTTTGTGGATCCTTTACTGAATACTGAATTGCTTTCTTTTTTCTTCTGCTTTACCGCAGCTCATGCGCCCTTCCGGACAAGGACCGCAAAGACAAGGCGGGCCTGCAAATTTAAAGAGGATCGGGGCTATTTCTTTTACCTGTACTATCATCATTTCACTGAGCTGTCTTATTTCCCATTGCGCTCTCTCACAGCTCCTTTGCCTGAAAAAATGAAGCAGTTCTCTTGCATTCATGGTAAAAACGATTTTTGTTTCACATGCATTTGGCAATACATATCTCGCATCCTCTATGGCTTTTTTTTCTGCGGCACTTTTGGCTGCTTTTTCGCTTTTTCCGTTTGAGAGGTATTCTTGTTCATATTTGGCTTTTAAAATATCGGTTATTTCATCATAGGCTTTTTGAGCATTTGTCATGCCGGATATAAAGATTTTTTTAGCAGCTTCATCTTGTTCTATATCGGGGGGCACTATGTATTCAAACTGTCCTTCGCGCACATAACGCTGCGATTTTTGGGAATAACTGGCAACTCTATGTCTTACCAATTGATGTGTCAATGTTCTGCTCACGCCTTCTACTGCAAATGTAAAACTCACATGTTCAATCGGAGACATGTGGCCCATAGCAATCAGTGTGTTTAAAAACTTTTCAGTAGAATCCTTGTCCAAATTTTCCATAATCTTATTTGTTCCTGCATTGGAATAGCAGAGCTTGGCTGCTGCCGCAACAACTTTCTGTGGATTCGGAGTATGTTCGATAATATTTACTTTTAAATCTGTTTTCATTCTAAATACCTCTACTATATATCAATAATTGTAAAAGAACCCTAAAAATTTGTCGAATTATTTAAAAAAGTTTAAACATAAAAACCAATCAAAATATCATTTCTTAACAATATTTTGATTATCATCATTGTATCATATATCCCTTCAAAAATAAAAAGAGTTATTTATTATCACTATATTTTTGTTTTGTTGCAAAACCTCCCCTGATATGACGTTCAGATTTATTTTTTTCCAAAATTTCACGTACACTATGCGCCAATTGCTTGTTAATCGATAGTAAGCGTTCAGTCATATCTTTATGTACAGTACTTTTGCTGATCATAAATTTTTTAGCAGTTTTTCGAACAGTAGCTCCTGTTTCAAGTATGTACTGAGCTTCATTTAAACATCTTTGCGCAATATAATCTTTCATAGTCCACTCCCCCAAAATCGTCTTAATTAATAAATATGTAATAAAAAAGTGGATTATACTTGCGGCATTAAAATAAACAACAGCAGATAATATACGAATTTTTAAAAATGAAATATAAAGATTTTCTGTATAAAAATTTTTGGTGACTATTTTATGACTTGACATAAGTATAATTTGCATACATGAGTAGAAAAATCTCTAAAATTAGCAGAAAAAGTTTTATAAAATTTTTAAAGAAGGAGGAGAAAGCATGAAAAGCAAAAAAATAATTGCAATTTTTACGATATTTTTACTGCTGGTGAGTTTCATACCGACAACTATATTTGCTTGTCCGACCCCTGATCCGACACCAGTTACTGTAGATGTAAAGATTTATCAAAAAGATGGCGGGCATTATGACTATATCAAGACGTATACGTTACATCTTACGCAGACTGAATTCAATGGTTTATGGACGTTATCAAATATGACGTTAACAACAGCGCTGTATAATGATTATGATGTATTGGCTGATTTATTTGCAGCGCCTATCACTGCAAGTAATGTGGTGAACAATGGTCAAATCTATTGTCAATACACTTCAAATAATTATTATGTGGTTACTATCAAATTAAAAGAGGGACTATTAGACAGCAACATAAAATTTGTGGCAGGGCCCGGCGGGTCCTTTGCACCGGGTGAACAGACAGTATTTAACAATATTGAGTATAATACTGAATGGGAAGATGCCATTGATGTGCCAACACCTGTAGCAAACAGCGGTTATACATTTAACGTTTGGTCGCCATCGCTTCCGTCAGATCATTCAAAGATAACTGAAGATGCGACCTATACAGCAACATTTACAGCTATAAAGTATGATATTACATATTATCTAAACAGCGGAACAAATTATGCCGCAAATCCATCGCAATACACGGTGGAAGATACGGTCTCTATCCAGGATCCGTCAAAATACGGATACACATTCGCGGGATGGTATGAAGATGCGGCCTACACAACACCGGCAACGACATCGTTTGGACCCGGTGTAACGGGAGCAAAAACTTTCTATGCGAAATGGGAAAAAGACAGCAGTTTTTGGTCTGATATAGAATTTACGACAGACGGACATGGAACGTTGTCGGGAACGACACTGTTCCAGGATATTTTGGATGGTACATTATGGGGAGACGTGATCACAGTTCCGGGATTTACACCTGATGCAGGATATGAAGGCGGCACATGGAGTCCTTCGATTCCTTCAAATGATACAGCGATCACGGAAAGTCAAACCTATACGGTAAGCTTTACGGCCACAGAGTATGCTATTACATATTATCTGTATGACGGAACAAATAATAACGCAAATCCGTCAAAATACACGGTGGAAGATACGGTCTCTATCCAGGATCCATCAAGATACGGATACACTTTTGCAGGGTGGTATACGGATAACACCTTTACCACACCGGCAACGACATCGTTTGGGCCCGGTGTAACGGGAGCAAAAACTTTCTATGCGAAATGGGAAAAAGATTCGAGTCTCTGGTATAGCATTACTTTTGCAGCCGGAACAAACGGTACATTATCCGGAACTACAAGTTTCGATGATATCTTAAACGGTACACTTTGGGGCACGGCTATCACAGCGGTTCCGATTCCTGTAGCAGACAGCGGATACGCATTTGACTATTGGTCACCTGCAATTCCGACAGACGATACGGCAATCACAGCAAGTGCAACTTACACGGCAGTCTTCGCAGTGGATGAAAATGAAAATGGTACGCCTGATTACAGAGAATATCATGATGTAACATTCACAGCGGGAACCAACGGCTCATTGAGCGGCACCGCAAGCTTTGAAGATATACTTTACGGCACAGCCTGGGACAGTGTTATCACAGTGCCGACCCCTGTGGCAGACAGCGGATACACATTTGATTATTGGTCACCTGAAATTCCGAATGGCACAAGCCCAATCAAGGCGGACGCTACTTATGAAGCAGTCTTTGCAGAAGATGAAAATGATAACGATATTCCCGATTACAGAGAATATCATGATGTAGCCTTTATTGCAGGCGCAAACGGAAGTCTATCAGGAACTACTTCTTATGACGATATCCTGTACGGCACAGTCTGGGACAGTGTTATCACAGTTCCGACTCCTGTAGCAGACAGCGGATATGCATTTGATTACTGGAGCCCGGTAATACCGATGGGCAATTCTCCGATCAAGGCAGACGCTACCTATGAAGCTATCTTTGCAGTGGATGAAAATGAAAATGGTACGCCTGATTACAGAGAGTATCATAACGTAACATTCACAGCGGGGGCCAACGGCTCACTGAGCGGCACTGCAAGCTTTAATAGTATTCTTTACGGCACAGCCTGGGACAGTGTTATAACAGTTCCGACTCCTGTGGCCGACAGCGGATATGCTTTTGATTACTGGTCACCGACATTGCCTGATGGCACAAGCCAAATCAAAGCGGATGCCACATATGAAGCAGTCTTTGCAGTGGATGAGAATGACAATGATATTCCTGATTATAAAGAAGATCATTTCACCATCTCATTTGCAGCAGGCACAAATGGTTCCCTAACAGGAACAGATGAATATACAAATATATTAACGGGAACACTTTGGGGCAGTGCCATTCCGGTAGTTCCGACCCCTGTAGCCGATAGTGGATATACCTTTGATTATTGGGATGCAGCTATTCCGGCAGATGATACGGCAATCACAGCAAGTGTAACTTACACAGCGGTCTTTGCGGTAGATGAAAACGGTAATGATATTCCCGATTACAAGGAACCTCATTATACTGTAACATTTACAACAGATGGCAACGGCACACTAAGCGGAAAAGTAGTTTACACCAACATCCTTACGGGCTTAAATTTTAATCAAGCAGGTATTACAATACCGGCAACTTCAGCCGATAGCGGATACACGTTTAGCAGATGGACTTACAATGGAGCAACAGTAAATTTAGCGACAGTTGCTATTAACAAAAACATGACATGCATCGCAGATTTTACGGCAAATACAACTCCATCAGTGACGACAACGACAACAACGACTCCGCCGACGACAACGATCGAGGAAGAGGAGATTCCGCTTTCGCCGGTAACACCGGAAGAGCCGACTATCATAGAAGAAGAGCCGACTCCCACGGCACCGGGTGAACCTGTACTCGCACTTGTTAATTTGATCTGTGTACTTATAACCTTAATTGGAATGCTCTATCTGTTTGGATCGAGAGATTCACAAAGACAGCAAAGAGAACGCAGACGAAAAGCAACACGCTTTATCGGATTCTTGATGGCAGTTGGTGCAGCAGTGGCTTTCTACTTAACAGAGCCGCTCGTGTACAATTTCAGATGGGTTGATTCATGGACAATACTCATGGTAGCAATCACACTCGTTCAATTTATTATCATTGGTATAACAAACAAAAAAGAAGACGAATCTGAAATGAAACAAGCTTAGATAATATAAAGTAAAAAAGCATCTGAAAAGATGCTTTTTTATTTGTTTACAATATTATTTTAAGTAATGGGATCCTGTAGGCTTAATTTAGAGATAAGGCGCAATTTATTTTGTTTTATATAAAATTCATAATTTTTTTCAATTCGTTCAACAACAATCCTGGATTTTTCAATCGATTCGGTTGCCAACATAAGGATGTATTGAGCTTTGCTGTACTGAGCAAAAGTGTCTCCTTTACGCAGAGATTTTTTTAGCACATCTCTAAGTTCAAGCATAGCATTCTGCAGGATTGGATTTTCAGGAATATTTCCTTTATGATCAGTAATTGTAATCAAAAGCAGCACAATGGAACGTTTTTGCCGATCGGTTGCCCTGGCCACCATCTGATACATTTGTTTAAAAACTTCATAGCTGCAAAAATAAGCGCCTCGTATCGGTGTCTGATCTTTTGTTGCTTCGCGTAAATCTTCTTTTATAATTAAGATGTCCTGTTCGATTTTATTTACTTTTTTAGATGCCTTCAGATAAATTTCTTTAATCTCCGAGCATAATTCAACACCGAGTTCATCTAAAAAAATTCTGCTGACACGAAAATATGTATTTACAATAACGGAGTTCATATTTAAATCAAATAACGCTTTGAACATATAAAGATAGAAATCTTCATTATAAGGCTCAATAAAATTGACTAAATTGGCAACCGTCAATATTTCATTATATCTTTCATCGGCATACAGTATTTCTAAATATTCAATGACTACATCAATATATTTTTTCTTATAATAAGTTGAACGCTGCACCACCCACTCTTCATCATAAAGCTGCGGCAGAAAATCACCTTTATATAAGTCAATGATGCTTGCGTAAATATCGAGTTTCTTATTCATATCACTGTCTTTGAGACCATCAAGAAGTTTTTCAAATATTTCAATATCTAAGATAAGTTCATTTTGATTGTTCCATTTATAACTTCCTTCTTCAAAGAGAATATAAGATTGATCTCCCAGCTCTTTGCGCAAGTTGTAGACCGTGTTTTTCAGGGCGCTCTGAGGATTGGTGATATCTTCATCTTCGTTATACATAATATCCATTAAGCGGGAAGGAGAAAGCGTTGTATTTTTATATATGACAAGCAATGCCAGTAGTTTCCAATGTCTATGCAGCCTGCCTGCACCGCGCTGTAAGATGATGTTATCTATCTCGACAGACATGCCCCCAAAAAGATTTATTTTTATTACATGGTTCATTGTTAACACCTGCCAAAAATAATTTTCTAAGGCTGATTTTTATAATAGTATATAATAAAATTATATTTTCTTTGCAATAAATTCAGGATTTTGGCTGTATCGCAAGGCATCTTCTGCTGTGATTTTTTGCTTCTTGACCAAATTGATCAGGCTGTTATCCATGCTGCACATACCGTTGGATGCAGAAGAGTTAATAACTGTGTTGAATTGATGCGTCTTTGATTCGCGAATCATATTTTGTATTGCGTTATTGACATACATGATTTCAAAAGCCGGAACATTTCCGCCGCCTATAGCCGGTATCAGCTGTTGACACACGACCGCTTTTAACACCATAGAAAGCTGAAATCTTATTTGCGGTTGCTGGTTCGGAGGAAAAACATCAATCACGCGATCGATCGTATTTGTTGCGTTGGATGTATGAAGTGTGGAAATGATAAGGTGACCTGTCTCGGATGCTGTTATTGCAGTTTGAATCGTTTCAAAATCACGCATTTCACCAAGTAGCACCACATCAGGCGATTGACGCAGAGATGCGCGCAACGCGCTTAAATAACTCGTGGTATCGGTATGGATTTCACGCTGAGAGATAATACTTTTTTTATTGCTGTGCAGATATTCTATAGGGTCTTCAAGCGTGATAATATGGTTGTTATAATGTGTATTGATAGTATCTATCATGCAAGCCAGTGTTGTTGTTTTTCCGCTGCCTGCGGGACCTGCAAATAAAATCAGACCCTTGGTGATATGTGCAATATCCATCACGTCTTGCGGAATATTCAGCTGCTGATAGCTCGGCAAGCCGAACATAATAATACGTATTACGGCAGCAAGCGAACCGCGTTGCTGAAAAGTGCAAACACGAAAGCGGGACAGACCGCTGATAGTTAAAGAAAAATCGTCATCTCCCGACATTAAAAAAGGCTGAATCTCACGTTTTGCCTGTTTATAGATTTCTTCAATAAAATCTTTGGAATCTTCAGGGGAAATTTTTTTATCTGTCTGAGGCAATATTTGTCCGTCGATTTTATAGGAGAGAAACTGCCCAGCGATAATAAAGATATCGGATGCTTTTTTTTCAACGGCTTGCTGTAATATTTTATCTAATTTCATAACAACACCTATTTTGAATTTTATTACTTATATACATCGATCGTATCGTCAATTGTAAAATCACCGGTATTTACTTTTTTCCATTGCATGATTTCATACGTTTTATCAGAAATTGATGTTATTTTAATAATAACCTGTAAAGTTTGCGTGCCATCTATCATTTCATCATAAGATATATACAATATATCATCTTTTGCTTCACAGTTAAAGTCATAATTTTTGCATTGGCGATGCAAATAGTCCACTTGTTCACTTTTATCGGCAAAAGAGGCCGAAGCTTGAGTCAGTAAAGTATAAATAATCTGTAAATTTTGCGTAGCTTTGGAATCGGCATTATAATAAGCGTTGACAAAGGATACATATTTGTCGGTTAAATTCATTTCGTGTTTTGCCGTAAGCAATGAAAGCGTTGCAAACAACGTAAGACAGAGAACGGCAAAAATCATAATGAGAGAAGAAGTGCCTATACTAAGAGAAAATCGATATTTTGTTTTCATTCAATCACCACCTGCAGTCGTATCGACAAAAGTGACCGCTGAGAGCGAATACAGCGTAGTTGTATCTTTTACAATTGTAAGATCGGCAGAGATGATATTCTCTTGAACAGGGTTAATTGTAAAAGTAAGCTTGTATATATAATCGCTTTTTTTGGTGACATTCCAGTTTTTATCATAGGTGATGCTCACTGTGTTATTATTTTGCGTGCCACCAAGCAAGGAAGCGATTTCCTTTGCGTCGGCATCGGTTGCTTTAAAGCATTCGACTGCATTTTGCGCGGCAAGTACGCTATTATTTAAATCATAGCTTTGTGTGCTTGCGATCTTTGCTTTAACAAAGAGATTGATGCAAACAGCCGTGCAAAAAGAAAAAAACAATAAAACGATAATTAACTCTAATAAAAACAAACTGGATTTTTTTAAAGTTTGATCAGTCAAAAATATCTATCCTTTCAATAAATTTCTTCTTGCTGTTCGCTGTGTACATAAAGGAAAAGTTCATCTTCGTCGTCACTGGAATATGTGGCTTTGATATATAAAAGGTTTGGCGATAAAAATTGTATATTTAATTCGGCGAGATCAACAATCTCAGCACCGTCGCCAGCTTTAATCGATACATTATCTGCCGTGCAGTTGAGTTCCAAGAGTTTTCCGTCATATGCGTACAGGTATGTAAGGTAGATCTCATCATCGACGGTCTGCTCTAATATAAGGGCAGGGATACTGTTTATATCGGAAATATATAGTTTGCCGCGCTGATCATAACTTCTTACTTTATTTGTGATGTACGACATGCAAGTTGTTTCGTTGTAGCGCGCGGTAACAGTTGAAGAAATATTTTTATACGTATTGGCGCCCATCATAACAATCAATAATGTTATGATGACAAAAAATAAAAATAGTGTGAGCAAAAAGAGGATATCGATTGTATGGTTTTGTTTTCGGAGCTTCATTTTAGCAAACCTCTTGTCGTTATTTTTCCACAACCGTAATATCAGGCATAATGTTTGATGCAAAAACAGAGTAGAACACGGCGTATTTATCTGTATCAATACTGATGCCGTAATTTTTTGTCAGATATTCGAAACTCTGCGGATAACGGCCTTCGAGTGCATAACAACTAATCGCCGCTTTTTGAATACTTTCTTCAACCACTCGCAAGCTCTCTTCATTGCTCGTGCGATTTGTTATATAGATGCCCCAAATAAATAAGGAGAAAATGCATAAAAAAAACAATACAGGCTTTAGAATAGAAAGTATTACATTAGAAGTATAGTTTCTTCTGATATGTTTCATAAAGAGTTCTCTTTCATTTATTTTATCCTATAACAGACATAATGCTCATCAAAGGCAGCATCACCGACAGCAAGATAATGCCGACAATAACGGACAGTATGATAACCAAAGTCGGTTCAACGCGGCTGATAACAATATTTAATTCCTCAGCTGCCTGCTGTTCCAATTTTCTTGCGAGTTCGCACATCACCACATCGACACTTCCTGTTTTGTAGCCCACGGAGATCATCCGGCTGAAAATACCTGAAAACAGTTCTGAGTCTGCAAATGCATCGCTGACCGCAATGCCCTGGGATATCAAAGTCTGGCATTCGGCAATTTTTCTATCCAGAAGCAGGTTAGTATTGATTTTTTTTGCCATTTCCAAAGACGCATCAATATCCAGACCGCTTTGCATGCATATACTCAATGCATCGGCAAATTTTGCTGTTGCCAAAGACATTGCAAGTTTTTTCTTCGAGAATAATTTATTAAATATTTTCTGGGATACAGTATTATTTCTTTTTGCATTCAGAAACAACACAACAATCAAAATACAAATAACAATAAAAAAAACGACAATCAAAATCATATAATTTTCAATACCGTTGCCAAATGACAGCAGCGCTTGTGCGAGCGGGGAAAGACTGATGCTAAGCTCAGTGAATATATTATTAAAAAGCGGGAGTACCTGTGTGATAAGCAGGATTATTACGATAAGCATAATCGCTAAGAGTACGGCGGGGTAGATCACGACGTTTTTGATATGTGTGCTGATGCGTTGCTGGTTATCATAATACTTGGCAAGTCCGCTGAGTATCTGTTCTAATTTGCCAGTGTGGATACCGAGTTCAATCATATCGATAAAGTATTTCGGAAAACGTCCATCTTCATTTAACGCTATGTAAAACGGCACCTGATCGGATACTTTTTTGTATAGTGTTTCCAAAAGTGTTTTTGATTGCTTATCTTTTTCGTCTTCATAAAGTATATGCAAGCCATCTTCCAAGGAAATGCCCGCTTTTATAATCAGTGCAAGCTCCATACAAAATGAGGAAAGATAAGTCGGCGGATAGGGCTTATTTTTATTTTTCGTCCGCATGATCGTTTCATCCTTTAAACAGTTAATCCAATAATAAATATGTGGTATATTGAAATAGACGTATATTTACTGTGATTGTAGCAAAGCCGATGATGAAATACAAGGTATATTGTAAAGATGAATATGTTTTTGTTGGCTATGAAGTTATTTTGTGGTATTTTATTTATGGGCAGTTATTCCACATCACATTGGTAAAGGGAACCGATATGGAAATATTAAAATCGAAAACAAAATTGATATATTGTGTGTTTATTTTGTTTTTCCTTTTTGTTCAGATAGGATGCACATCTCAAAGCAGCGTAAATTCCAGCGTGCAGCAAGGATTGTTTAAAACAAAGGTGCTTATCCCTGAGAATGCAGACAGAGTAATCTATGGAAACGGCAGCGTATACATTGACGCATCTAATACTGCACAGGGATATATTATGATGAAATATAAAAAGGCTACCGATAAAAAAATCAAAGTTCAGATCACAAAAACACAGGAAGAGACCTATACATATAATTTGCCGGTCGACAGCACGTTTTGTGTGCTGCCGCTTACGCAGGGGGATGGAGTATATAAAATAGTTGTATATAAAAATATTCAGGCCAGTGAATACACAACAGTCTATGAAAAAAAGCTTTCCGTTCAGCTTGAGAATGAGTTTTTGCCGTTTTTATATCCGAATCAGTACGTGAATTTTACTGTGCAAAGCAAAGCGGTCCAAGAAGCGGAAGAGTTGGTCACCGATGCACAAGATGAACTCGATGTTGTATCAATCATTTATAATTATGTTGTCGGTGCACTTTCGTATGATTATGAAAAGGCAAAGACTGTGCAAGCCGGCTATTTGCCTGATGTTGATGAAATATTAGAGAAAAAAGAAGGTATTTGCTTTGATTATGCTGCCTTAATGTGCTGCATGCTTCGTTCACTTTCTATTCCGACAAAGCTTGTTATCGGATACGTGGGAGAAATTTATCATGCATGGATCAGCGTGTATATCACAGATATAGGCTGGATAAATAATATTATTGAGTTTGACGGAAAAAACTGGAAACTGATGGATCCGACCTTTGATTCCACATCCGGCTCGGATAAAAAAGTGTTGAAAAAAATAAATGATAGTGTAGATTATATTGAAAAATATGCTTATTAATAGATATTTATTTAAACTAAAAATTATATTATGAAAGAAAAGAGGTTATATATGCAAGCATATCCTGTTTTGATTATGATAGGCGCACAAGGTGCATTTGCGCAAAAACCGGTTTTTCTTGCTTTTGGCAAAGAAGGTATTGTCGTTGTAAAATATGACAAGAATGAAATAAAAGCGGTTACCGAAAGACTGGTTCAGGAAAGTAAAGACCGTGGCGAAGGAAAGTTAAAGCAAATGGCTGCGAGCATGCAAGCCGTAGGTACATATTGCGATATGCTGGCGCAAAAAAGTATGGCAGATATATTGGCGCAAAGCAATGAAAACTTTTTGATTGCCGGTGAAAGTCTTAACCGTATAAAGCTTGATGAAAAAACCGATATGGAAAATAATCAAGACTCTTATGTATTAACTGTAAAATCGAGCAACGGAAAATATAAGTTCAATCTTCGCCCTTACAATGGGCAAATACGGGAACTCAAAAAAACGGGGAAAACTTTATATCCGGGTGTTTTCAAATAAAAAGAGCAACTTAATGTTGCTCTTTTTCTATTTCCTTGGAAATGTTTTTAGCACACTTCTTCAAATTTTTTGTGTACATGTTTGAAAGCTTCTTTGGATTGATCTTTATCGATAATACACGAGATCATCACTTCCGAGGTACTGATCATTTGAATATTCACGCCGATTTCACTAAGCGCTTCAAAAAATTTAGCGGCAACTTCAGTGCTTGCAATAAGCCCGCTGCCTACAACGGAAAGTTTTGCGACAGCTTTATCGTAAATAACTTTTTGTGCGTTTACCTCAAAAGCAAATTTCTGTGCGGTCTCTACTGCCTTTTCCATTAAATCTTCACGTACCGTAAAAGAGATGTCGTTAATGTTTTGTCGGTTGACGTTTTGAACGATCATATCAATTTGAACATCATTTTCAGTGAGCAGGCTAAATAGCTTAAAAGCGATTCCGGGTTTATCCGGAAGCTCCAGTATAGAAATCTTTGCGATATTATCATCTAAAGATAAGTTTTGCACAGGTGATTTTTTACTCATCATTTTTTATTTCTCCTATTCTATTATTCTGGCAAAAAATATATTTTCATTGACCATTTTTATTTCCTGCTGTATACGAAGCGCAGTCATCTCCTGTATTTCCTGTGTAAAAAAGAATAAATTCCCGTGCTCGTACAGCGTATCTTTTTGTTTTACATATTTATCCATTATGTCGAAGGCAGTACAAAATTGTGCGTTGTCGGCTACTTTTATTCTGAAATAATACCTGCCTTTAAAAAATTCTATCCCGCCGGAGGATGCCGATGAAATAAACATATTCTCTACTTGCGGTTTCTTCTCCATTATGTAGATAATGTCTCCTACAACAGCATTTGCAGTCGGATTTTGACCGGCACCTTTGCCGGAAATGCGTATTTCGCCAATGATGTTTCCGTCTAAAATGATAACATTAAATTCATTGTTTACACTAGCAAGCTCGTTTGCTGCGCATATCAAAGCGGGTTCGACACATGTATAATATTTATCATCCTTTAATACAGATTGCGCAACATATTTGATGGCATATCCGTTGTTTTGTATCATTTCTATATCACAGGCATCGATCTCCGTGATGCCGCGTTTGTAAATATCTTCATCTTTAATAATACAGTCATATGCGAGTGAGGATAAAATAGAAAGCTTTCGGCTCACGTCATAGCCCATCACATCGGCGGTCGGGTCGGCTTCGGCAAATCCTAATTTTTGCGCTGTTTTTAAAACTTCCGCAAATGTGGAGTGATTTTGGCTCATTTGTGATAAAATAAAGTTGGTTGTTCCGTTTAAAATTCCGGTAATACGATTGATCTTATTGATTTTAAGCAGTTGCTGCATCGTATCAATGATCGGAATCCCGCCGCCTACACTGCCTTCAAATAATATGGATACCCCATTGGCTTTGGCGGTTTTCAGCAGCGTATCCAAATGTTCAGATATAATCTGTTTATTTGCGGTGACAACATGCTTTTTATTGTTTAAAGCTTTTGATACATAGCTGTATTCAGGCTCGCTGCCGCCCAGTACGGCAACAACCACATCAATATCATTATCGAGCAGTATATCATCGGGATTTGAGGTAAGAAGAGAGTAGTCGATGCCCTCGCCTCTGTTTTTGGTTATATCATTGACCAGTATTTTAACAATTTGAGCATGGCCGGCTTTGTTTTTAAATATATTACCCTGTTCGTTGTTTATAATTTCATAAACGCCTCTGCCGACAGTGCCCAGCCCAAGAAGTCCTATCTTGATAAGAAACACCCCTTTAATAAAAATTTGTTTGCATTTTGCAAACATTTGTATTTACAACACACACATAATAGCATATAATAAGAGTCATTGCAAGATATTTTTTAAAAGAGAGGTACGTTTACATGAATTATTTTAGCACCAGAGGAGAGGAAAAAGCTTATAATCCGTCACAGGCTTTGATAAAAGGCATTGCAGACGATAAGGGTCTTTATGTACCTGAACAGTTTGAGCTTGGGTTTGATATAGATTGTTTTACAAATAAAAAGTATTATGAAATTGCAGAAGTCATCTTAAAAGAATATTTTTCCGGCAGCGGTATTGATATTGCCGCATGTACGCAAAATGCTTATAATACCGATAATTTTTACACAGATGAACCGGTCAAAATTAAGTATACGCAAGATAAAATATTTTTGGAATTATTTCACGGCAAAACGGCTGCCTTTAAAGATATGGCACTATCCATACTTCCTTATTTGATGAAAGGTGCGATGAAAGCGCAAAAGTTAGACAAAAAAATCGTTATCTTGACAGCAACAAGCGGAGATACGGGAAAAAGCGCTATGGAAGCATTTAAAGATATAGAAGAAATCGACATTATCGTATTTTATCCAAGCCAAGGCGTAAGCGCAGTGCAAAAAAGACATATGCAGTCACAAGAAGGAAAAAACATATATGTGATTGGTATAGAGGGAAATTTTGACGATGCTCAAACAGCGGTGAAAAAAGTTTTTGATAATATTGAAGTTAGGAAGCAAGCGGAAAAACATAGAAAAATCTTATCTTCCGCTAATTCCATCAATATCGGAAGATTGTTTCCGCAAACCGTGTATTATTGGGCGGCTTATACAAAGTTAATTCAGGACGGAAAAATCAAAAAAGGTGAAAAAATTAATTTTTGCGTACCAACGGGAAATTTCGGGAATATCTTAGCAGGGTATTATGCAAGCAGGGCAGGTCTGCCTGTCGGCAAATTTATCTGTGCGTCCAATGAAAATAATGTTCTGACGGATTTCATTCAAACAGGTATCTATGATAAAAACCGACTATTCAAAAAAACGATCTCGCCGTCGATGGATATCTTGATTTCTTCCAATTTAGAAAGATTACTTTATCACTTAAGCGATAACAACGGTACCTATACCACCGGGCTGATGGAACGTCTTAGCGCAAAAGGAAAATATGAAGTCACAAATGCAATAAAAGAAAAAATACAGAATCTTTTTTATGGTGGATTTGCCGATGAGGAAAAAATAAAGGAAATCATCGCTCAAACCTATGAAAAAGACGGATATGTTATAGACCCGCACACCGCCGCGGCAACATATGTTTATGAGCGCTATATGGCTGACACAGCTGATTCCGCACCCACTGTGATATTATCGACTGCAAATGCGTACAAGTTTGCAGACAGCGTTTTAGACGCGATATTTCATGAAAAAGCGGAAAGTCTTCAGGCTTTGGATGAACTCAGTAAAAGAACAAATGTGCCGACGCATCCGGCTTTGAATAATATAGTGGATAAGCAGATTCTTCACAACAAAATATGCAAAGCGGAAGAAATCAAAGATGTTGTTACGGCGATATTAAAGGAGAATTAAAAGGTATGTTTAAGATTAAGGTGCCTGCAAGCAGCGCAAATTTAGGATGCGGATTTGATACACTGGGAATCGCCTTGCAAAAATATAATACCTTTTCTTTTCAAAGAGCAGATACATTTAAACTAGGGAAAGGCTTTTTGGATATTCACAGAACGGAGAATAATTTAATCCTCTGCTCCTTAAAAACTGCCTTGAAAATTTTAAACAAGCATATCGACGGTGTTGAAGTAAGCATTGAAATCGATGTACCTGTTTCAAGAGGGCTTGGCAGCAGTGCAACCTGTATTATAGCAGGCGTGCTTGCAGCATATATACTCAGTGGAACGCCGATAGATAAGTTACAGGCTTATCAAATATGCTCGGATATTGAAACACATGCAGATAATATCGCGGCTGCGCTTTTCGGCGGGCTCACACTTGCTTATAAAAATAATGATGGATGGCAGTATGAAAAATATATTCCGTCTGAGATGTATGATTTTTGCGTTTTTATTCCGAATTTTAAATTAAGTACGATAAAAGCAAGAAAAGCATTGCCTAAAACTCTTACATATGCCGACTGTATTAATAATATTTCAAGAACAGCTTTGATGATCACGGGGCTTACAAAACCACAGCCAGAGCTTTTAAGAGAAGCTGTGCGGGACAGATTACATCAGCCTTACCGTATTCCGCTCATTGATGAATATGAAAAAGTGGAATCTTTTGCATTAAATAATAATGCCTATGCGGCCTTTATAAGCGGTGCGGGACCGAGCATGATGACCATTATAGATAAAAAAAATACAAGGTCTTTTTTAGATGAATTTCATAAGAACAATAAGAAATTATTGAAACATCAATGGACAGCGCTTCCGCTTAGTATAGATATCAATGGTGTAGAAATAATCTTTGAGGGGTAAATAATGAAAGATGGTTATTTTATTGTAAACAAAGAATTGCTTCCGGAGTATATAGACAAAGTCATTTATGCATCAAAATTGCTCACTGACGGCAGTGCGAAAACAATCAGTGAAGCTGTCAAAAAAGCGGGGATCAGCCGTAGCACGTATTATAAATATAAAGACAAAGTATTCGCATCATCCTTTGACAGTGCACATAAATGCGTGTTCAGTTTATCTTTATCGCATGAAAAAGGAATATTATCAAATGTTATTAATACCATCGCCGAATACAGCGGCAATATCCTCACGATTCATCAGGATATTCCAATTCATGGTATTGCGCATCTGACAATATCTCTTGATATTACATATATGACAGAGGATATTGCCATATTGTTAAAGGCGATCGCAAATCTAAAGGGAGCATCCAATACACGTCTTATTGCAATTGATTGATAAAGGGAACTTTAAAGTTTTACCGAAAATTTCTGGTAATTGTCAGTGTTGTTTGAAAATGTTCGTATATGTGTATTCGCAAGCATATTATTGCTGCGAATGTCTTTCGACTGGTCATTCAGACTGTATTTTGCATAACTTTTTTAGCGATCTAAAAGAGGGCCTCATAGCCCTCTTTTTATTTAGTATTTATCAGAATTTCTTTAGAACAACATCTTCAAGTTTTCTTTTCGGCACATAATGCACCATGTTTTCATCACGATAATAGTTCATTTTTCCGCTTTCGGGTATGTCTACGAGAACTATTTTCTCCACAGGTTTACCAAGCGCTACGACCGAAGTGATTACTAAGCGATCAGGAAGCTCTAATGCTTTTTCGAGTTCCTTATATTTCACACTGCCGAACTGGCAAGCGCCCAGTCCCTTTTCAACCGCACCCATTAAAATACTTTGTGTCCAAAGACCCAAATCCCAAAAAAGATTTTTCGAGATGCTTTCATCTCGAAGAGGAATAATATAGGCGGTGGGTTTTTCGCCTTCCGCGGGACCCGGCCAATCGGGAAGCGCGCCGGCCCAGGCTATATGATTGTTCACAAGTTCGCACATTTTTTCGTCCGCGACAAGCACAAATTTTATGGCTTGCATATTTGCGCCCGAAGAAGTAACACGTGCCAAATCAACGAGTTCTTCCAAAGTAGCCATATCAATTTTATAATTTTGGTCAAATCGTCGATATGTTCTGTTTTTATAAACAATATCTTTTATATTCATCACATATTCCTCGCTTCTAATATTTTTTTGCGATGATATCTTCTAATTTTCTTTTCGGCACATAGTGAACCATGTTTTCATCGCGATAATAATTCATTTTTCCGCTTTCGGGTATGTCTACTAATACAACTTCTTCTACGGGCTTACCGATTGCAAGAACCGATAAAGGTACTAAGTTTTCATCTGTGATACCCAATGCTTCTTTTAATGCCGGATAATTTACATTGCCAAAGTGGCAGCATCCGAGTCCTTTTTCAACGGCGCCCATCGTAATATTTTGCAGGCTTAAACCCAGATCCCAAAAAATATTTTTGCCGATGGTATCATCTCTGAAAGGAATAATATAGGCGGTGGGTTTTTCGCCTTCCGCGGGGCCCGGCCAATCCGGAAGCGCAGCTGCCCATTTGATATTGCTAAACACAACGTCACACATTTTTGCATCAGTCACCAAAACATATTTTAAGGCTTGTGCGTTTCGGGCGCTTGATGAAATACGCGCATAATCGGCAAGCTCTTCCAAAGTGCTCATATCAATTTTATAACTCTGGTCAAACCTTCTATATGTTCTGTTTTTATATGCCAATTCTTTTATGCTCATAAAACAAC
>Ga0334883_1002257_pt1 | contig 24340 bp, 17 predicted proteins | sample GraSluR1_MG_6_FD_207230 | JGI IMG/M metagenome (GOLD analysis project Ga0334883, IMG submission 207230) | Sludge microbial communities from methane-producing bioreactor in Wageningen University, Netherlands - Granular Sludge_09_05-R1 | ecosystem: Engineered > Bioreactor > Anaerobic >...
ACACCTCTAAGTCCCCACCCACCATTTGCAACCACATTTCCATGATTTGCCAACCCACTACCCTCTATTGGAACTTCGCTAACTGCTTCAAAAACTGTACCATCGTTAACAGGATTATTAGCATTGGTTACTGTGCTAGTACCCCATGCAAACTCGCCGGCAACGGGTTGTAATACTCCTCTGCATATCTTCTCAAATTCCATCTCGGTTATAGGGCGTAAAGCAGCCCAATCGAGGTAAGCGGTTAGGTCACCCCAACTGAGAAAATTAGCAGCACGGTGCAAGCCATCATCATCCTCGTTAAAAATGCCGTTGGCATTACCATCCATGGCATATATTGCTGGGGTACCAGAAACTGATCCAGAAACACTTATTGCAATACCATTCCTGTAAAGGCTGTCGGGTTGATATGGATTAACCATTGCAAAGGTTCCAGAAGGTGATGATGGAGTAAAAGCTGTTCGTTTTTGTTGCTGAAGAAATGACAATGTGTTCAAAAAATCAACATACTGAACCTGCGAAAGTTCGTACTTCATAACGTAGAAAGACTTATAACCCTTAGGAAATTCATCAGGAATAAATGTTGGCAAAGTTTCTGGTGGAAATTGTTCATTAGCATTTAGAATACTAAGGCTATTTCCATCAATTGCCCTTTCTGATGTAATTAGAATAGGATTCCCAATGGCATCAACCAGGGAAGATACCGATGCTCCATCGCCCAAAAAATACTCACCCTGTGGAATATGCACCATCTCTATGGCAAAAACCCTGATATGGGTGAAAGCCGAAATAAGAGTTGTAGCCATAATACTGATCTGGGTTGTTGTAACATCGTATGAACCACTGGCTTGTGCATAAACAAAAACCCCTTTCCCATCGCTTACCGGTTCAATGCTTAAAGGGGGCATGGAATAATGATTCTTTGATTCGATACTCAAATCAATATGTTCCCAAACTCCCGATGAATTTTTTCCCTTAACAAACAGCCAAACAGCATCTTTACTTCCACCCTGCTGCCAGTAATTCCAGGCATTATCCCACGAAATATCAAGTTCAATGGTATTCCCATTTATATTCGCTTTGCCAAGGGTAAGATTATTTGCAAGCAATTGGCAAATTACCAGTATCTGGAAAAAAACGAGAGTAATTATTGCCTTCTGCATATTGTTTAGAAATTTCCCTCGGGAGTTTGATCTCTTCTGAATTGATTATTCCATGTATTCAAATACAAGATCATCCAAGCAAAAGTATGCAGGGGTATTCATTCCCCAGTCACCTTCGTCGGTGGAATCAAGATAAAAAATAATTTTTCTCACACCCTTAATATTTTTAAGGCTTATTTTTGTCCAATTATCAACAATATAGCTGTTAGGTAATCGGAAATCGGCAAGGTAAAACTCCTCTCTTTCCTTTTCCTCTTCTTGATGATCAAAACCAACAATTGTTAATTTAAACCAATCACCCTCTTCAAATTTCTTTGCATATTCATTACCATTAAGAATGGAAAAGTATGTATATGTTGAGTTGGTAATCTTAGCAGAAATAAGGTTCACATTATGCTTAAAGGAGATGGTTGAACTTTCATCGTTGACATAGGAAATTGAATAGATATTAAATATATCTCCGCCATTAACTAAATATGCGCTATACTGGTTGCTCCAACCCGGAGAAGTAATATCAACCATGTTGGATAATGAAAAACCTTCCCAGTAATCCCAATTATCAATATATAGATTGTTAAATGTTGCTGAGCCAATTTTAATTGGCCCCGAACCATCGGATCCGTTCCAATACGAATTTGGACTAAGTAAAACATTCTGAAAATTGATTGTTTCCTTTATCAAATCATCCTTGGTACAGGAAACAATAATGGATGCCACCAAAGCGATAAACATAAACGACAAAAAACTAATAAAATGTTTCATTGGTAAAAAAGATTTAAAGGTTAATAATTTAAAACCTTCAAACCGTAATTTTTTGGGGGGTTTCTTTTTAATGGAAGACTGTAATAAAATCTCCAGCTTTTTTTCCCGAAAGCTTACGAATTGAAGTTTATTCGTCTGTAGGTCTTCTGGCTTACTCCCCATCGGATTGGCCTTCCCACCTCGAAGAAAAAAAACGAGACAGTGGCAAGAATGTCCGACAGTTAAAGGAGATTACAGCAGCGGGTACTGCTCCCGATTTACACGAGATTCCCTTTACCGCGAATAGGACAAAGGTAAAACTTAATTTAAACAATAAGGAATAAGGGGTGATGAAAATTTACAGTAATCCTAAACTTAACAGATTTACTATTTCTACTTCAATCGAATACCAATAACTGTAATATCATCGCGTTGCAATACATCGCCTTTAAAAGAATCGAAAGCCTCCTCCAGAATTTTTTCAATTTTTAACATTGGCTTGTCGATATTTGAAATTAGTATTGATTCGAACCTACCAGTTGAAAACTTCTTATTATGCTCATTATTTTGATCTGTCAAACCATCGGAATAAAGGAATAAAGAATCACCTGATTCAAGAACAAACGTATGGTCTTGGAAATTTTCATCAATGTCAGGCAAAAAGCCTCCAATATACTTACGATTTCCCTTAATATTTTCAATCTTTATGTTTTCCTTCTTATAGAAACTGATTGGTCGATTTGCACCTGCAAAACAAATAGAATACTTATCGCTTGATATTTTTTCGATGGAGCAAATCGCCACATCCATGCCATCAAAATTCTCGGTTGAATCCTGATGAAGCACAAAGTTTAACATTCTGTTCAATTCAACAAGGATTTTCGATGGATTAGTAATACCCCGTTCATTAACAACTTCACTAAGCATTCTGCTTCCAATCATGCTCATAAATGCACCTGGAACTCCATGACCTGTACAATCGACAATGGCAATTATTTCTTTAGCAGGTTTGTTATTTTTAATGGGTATGTGCGAAAACCAATAAAAATCACCTGAAACAACGTCTTTGGGTCGGTAAATGATAAAGTTTTCGAAATAAAGATTCATTATCTTTTTTTCTGGTAAAATTGCTTGTTGAATCGTTAAAGCATACTGTATACTTGCGCTGGTTTGCATATTCTTAAGCAATAATTCTTCGTTCTGTGAAAGAATCTGCTCCTTCTGCTGTTTTAACTCCTCGTTCTTTTCAAGGATATCTTTTTGATTTTGAAGTAACTCATTGGTTCTTTCATCAACAAGTTTTTGAAGTTTAATATTTGATGCTTTTAGCATCCTGGTTTTTATAGAAACCATTAGGGCAACAAACAGAACAAAAGCGATAAAGTAACCTAGATAAACCAAAGGATGTAGATACCATGGTCGTTCAACTGTGAAGGAAAAACTTGCTATTGGGCCTTCCACCTCATAAACATTAAGTGCTTTGACTAAGAACCTATAAGTTCCATGGGGAAGATTTGTATATTCCTTGGTATTTGATGATGACCATTCCGACCAATTTTTTTCAAAACCCTCCAGTATAAATGAATATAACATTATATCTTCTTGTCCAAAGAAAGGTGACGAAAAGTAAAAGGTTATAGAATTATCAGAGTATGATATAATTGGAATATCATTGTTTTGTTGAATCAAACCGGTACAATGGAAAAATCCATCGGCACAAGTTTGCTGAAAGGCTCCCTTAAAAATTGGCTTCTTCTGTGCATCAAGAACTTTACGAATAAGCACTCTGGGTATTTTTCTACCTCTTTTATCAATTTGTGGATCGAAACGAAAGAGTCCATCTGCACCTGCAATCCATGATATTCCATCGGGTTCTGTAAATACGCTATAAAAATTACCCTTTGGTATTTCGTTAAGTTCTGTGGTTAATCTGATAAACGCACCTTCCGGGTTGAGTATAGCTCTTTCAATATTTCGACTATAACTATCCTTAGATGATTCAAACCACAAATTATAGAATGAATCTAAACCGAAAATGCTTATTCCTGTTTCTCCAGTTGTAAATTCTAAGCCAAGGGATGAGTCTATTTCAAACTGTCTTTTTTCTGAATTGAAAAAAGTAAGCCCTTTACTAGTTGATAATTTTATTTGCCCATTTACAAATACTAGTTTTGTATCTTCATCTAATAGAGGATCATATGGTATTTTATCGTAGATATCCTGACTATCAATTACCAATTTTCTGGGATCTGAAATCTTGGTGCAAGTTATATACTTGAAGCGAACTGAATACCACAAATTGCCTTCATCATCTTCAGTGATAGTATAAATACGATTGCTAACATTATCAAAACGACCTAAGTAAACCCATTGGCCTTTCTGATATGAAAGAACTCCTAGCCCATCGTAAAGTCCAAGATAAACAATATCCTTATGATATTTCGATTGATAAATTCTAAATGTTGCATCATTTGCATTGGTCAACTTTTTTGCTTTTCCATTATCGAGCTGATAAATTCCATCACCAGTGGCCACCAATGCCACAATTTTTCCATCAGAAGATTTTACTTTAACTATATCCCATGAAAGGTCTAATATCCCCTCAACTCTATGAAAATGTTTATTCTCAAGATAAAAAACACCCGCATTTGAACTAACATAAAGTTTCCCATTAAAACGGTTTACTGATTGTAATACTCCCTGTAATCCTGAAGAAACATCCCAACTTGTTATAGGTGAAATCAAAGCAGAATAAGAAACTCCATAGTTAAGAGCAATCCAAATATTTTCCTGATTATCGTAAGTTAAATGCCAGGCTGTTTCGTCCTGAATTCCTTGTTCCTTTCTGATGTACTGTAATACTGTTCCTTCATCATTGATTACAACAACACCTCCGCGATAAGTTGCTATGGCAAACCATCCGTTTGGAAGCCTTACTCCATTATAAACCCAGTTGTTTTTGAAAAAATCATCGTTTGAAGTTTTAAAGGGTGTTAGAATTTCTTCATCTTTATCTGAAACTTCTGATTTGTTGGATACATTTAAAAGATAAAATCCATCAGCTTGACTCCCTATTAATATTCTTGACTTATCATAGGGCATCATTGCGTAAATACGTTTGGGTATAAGTGTTTCACTACCCTTCACAAATAGCATTGTATCACCTTTCAAAACGGTTAACCCAACTTCTGGTTGAAATGAATAGATACTATCTTTTATGCAATAGATCCTGTGGAATATGGTTTTAGGGTACCATTTCTTTACCTCATTTCCCTTAATCCTAATAATACAACTATTGGTACAGAAGTATACTCCATGTTGGGTGGCATAAACTTGTCTTACAAGACCAATTTGCTTATTTTCTCCTAAAAGATGTAATACAGAATAGTATGACATTTGACTTAATGAATCGGCAGCAAGATATCCTAGCTCATCCTGAGCACCAACCCAGATCCGCCCAGCCTCATCAAGTGCTAAAGATCTGGTAGTGGCTCCGTTGACAGAAATATTTGACCACTGATTACCATCGTATTCGAGTATGCCATTGTTGTTTGCCACGTAAATAATACCACGATGATCCTGTATTACTGCCCAATTCTGAAAATGCCCATGGTATTCGCTATGAGAAAAGTTCTTTAATGGTAACTTACCAGATTCCTCTTGATTACAGAAAAGAAAAGAATTTGGATACAAAAAAATAAATAGCGTTATAAAAATAATACGCATATATTTTAATATTTTAAACCCACAAATTAAGACAATTTAAGTCTGAAACAAAATATAATTGAATAAATCTAGATACTTTTGTCAGTTTTGATTAGAAAAGAATTTTTAGTTCCCCAAATTTTAAAACAATCTTTTTTTTCGATCTATTTACTAATCTGTATACAATAAATCTTTTAATTTTCTCGCTATCTTAATAATTGCCTAAAGAAATATATTTAAATGATCGATATAGAACATACTGTAAAAATTGCTCAAGAGTATCTATTTTATAAACTAACGGCCAAATCAACAGAAGGGCATGGGATTCACTCACCCTTTGTTTACCATTTTGTAAAAGATGTTATCAGGGATTATGGTTTAGATGCAAATTTACAGTTAATCGAAAAATTTAGACAAGAACTACAAAACTCCCAGAATTTTGTTGGATTTAGCAGCCATGGTGCTGGAAGCATTAAAGGTTCAAGAGCTTATACATTAGGTAAATTGATTAGAACTTCATCCATTAAACCCAAACTTGGAGCATTTTTATACCGTCTTTGCAAATGGTTGGATGCAAAAACCATTCTAGAGATAGGCACGTCTATTGGAATAAGTACCCTCTATTTTGCCAAAGCATGTCCGCAAGCAAAGATTATCACCCTCGAAGGTGATAGACAAAGAGCATACTTTGCCAAAAAAACATTTGACGCAATGGACTGCAAAAATGTAGAACTACACCAGGGAGACTTTGATTTTTCGCTATTCAAGATCATTGATAAGCAGCCAAAAATTGATCTGGTACTATTTGATGGAAACCATAAACCTGAACCTACGCTTAAGTATTTCAAACTTTGCAGCGAACTTAAGCACGAAAACTCTGTTTTTGTATTTGATGACATAAGATGGAGTAAGGAAATGTATAAAACATGGCAAATTATTTCAGATCACAAAAGTGTATCAATCAGCTTTGATCTTTTTAACTTTGGTGTTATCCTTTTCCGGAAAGGAATTCCAAAGCAACATTTTACAATAAACCTTTGATGATTTACCAAGTCATAGAAAAACTATTTAATTTTAAGCAAAATATTCTTTTGTTATGAGCGATGAACTATTAATTGATATTACAAATATCAAAAAGTATTACAAGGTTGGAACCGTGATAGTTAAAGCACTCGAAGGGGTTTCTATTCAAATAGCTAAAAATGAATACGTAGCCATAATGGGACCATCGGGCTCAGGAAAATCTACATTAATGAATATACTTGGCTGCCTGGATACTCCGACGGAAGGGAGGTATATTCTCAATGGAACTGATGTAAGCAAGCTGGAAGACGATAAACTTGCTGAGATTCGTAACCGGGAGATAGGGTTCGTTTTCCAGACCTTTAATTTGCTACCCAGATATACTGCTCTCGAGAATGTAATGCTACCTCTGGTGTATGCTGGTATAAGCAAACCCGATAGAATAATTATGGGAACAGATACACTGACAAATGTTGGTTTAAATGATAGAATGGAGCATAGACCCAATGAGCTTTCGGGAGGTCAACGGCAAAGAGTGGCTGTGGCCAGAGCATTGGTAAACAAACCCTCTATCATCCTAGCGGATGAACCTACTGGTAACCTTGATTCAAAGACCTCCATCGATATTATGAATCTTTTTGAAGAAATATTCAACCAAGGAAATACAATCATTGTAGTAACTCATGAGGAAGAAATTGCTCGCCATGCTCGCAGAATTATTAGACTACGCGATGGTTTAGTTGAATCGGATGAATTTAATCCCAATCCCATAACAATTCAAGAAGTAATCCTTAAGGAGTAGAATCCCAATTTTTTAAATAATAGTCGTGAAAATATATACCAAAACAGGTGACAAGGGTAGCACATCGTTGATAGGTGGTTCCCGTGTACCCAAATATCACCCCCGTATTGAGGCTTATGGTACAATTGATGAATTAATGGCTTTTGTTGCCCTCCTACGAGATCAGGATATTGATTCCAAATGCAAGGATATTCTATTTCAAGTGTTAGACCGCTTGATGAGTTGCGCATCTATATTAGCAGCCGACTGTAGTGATTGTAAAGTTAAGATTCCTCAAATATTAAATGAGGATATTGAATTAATTGAGAAAAGTATTGATGAGATGGAAATGGGACTTGAACCCTTAACCAGCTTTATTCTTCCTGGTGGCCACCAAACCATTTCGTTATGTCATGTTGCCAGAACAATTTGCCGTAGGGCAGAAAGAATAACCATTAGATTGGCAGAGGAAACTCCAATACAAGAAAATGTAATTATATACCTCAATCGCCTCAGCGATTTTTTCTTTGTCCTCGCAAGATATGTTTCAAAAAAATTAAATATTAATCAAATAAATTGGCATCCTAAGGTTTAATTAATTTTTTTTATATATTTGCACAAATACAAAAAATACACAAAATATTGATATTCAAACGCTTAAACTAATCGAAGCCCATGTATTGGACACTTGAATTGGCGTCGAAACTTGAGGATGCTCCTTGGCCAGCTACTAAAGAAGAATTAATTGACTTTGCAATACGTTCTGGAGCACCACTTGAAGTAATTGAAAACTTGCAAGAACTTGAGGACGAAGGAGATATTTATGAAAGTATTGAGGATATATGGCCAGATTATCCTACCAAGGAAGACTTTTTCTTTAATGAGGATGAATATTAGGAATTTGGAATAGAAGTTTCGTTTCCTCTTTAGGAATTTAAAAGGCCCTGATGATTATAAAGAATCAACAGGGTTTTTTCTTTCATCGCGATAAAGGTTAGCTTTATCCTGAATGGGTAAATAAAAATCAACAATTAATCCTTTTGGAATAATATCTGAAATTGCAGGGCGCTTTTCGTTATGCCAAGTAAATCCCCTAATGAAAACATCTTCGGGTTCGGCTTTGTCTAAAGGGAAAAGGGTTGCCACTGGCTTTTCTTTGAACATAATACTTCTTACCTTATTATCCTTTAAATTAATCGAAAGTCTGCTTCCTTCGGCCCGATTAACAGCTGTTAAAATACCTTTGTCCCTTGCAAAGTATACTGTTTCCGCATTTCCCTCTACGTCTAACTTATATAATCTACCCCCTGCAAAGAAGCCAATCATATCTCTTCCCTTTATCTGGTTAAACCGGGTAGAATCCTCCTGTGAGCAGATAAAGGATGAGCCAATAAAATTCATTCGATATATCAATTCATCCCTAAACTTGAAATTAATATAGTTAGCAGTAAGCTGATTATCCTCATTCCATAGTACTGGGTTATGGTACATGTGAAGAATTGAATCAGCACTATGATAAACCATGGAATCACAAATTCCCTGAAAATCAGTCCTGTAAAATTTTACGTTTCCTATTCCCTGCAATAAATCGTAAGAATTATCTGGATTTAGAGTGTCTTCTACTGAAAAAGCCAAAAATAAATTTGCACTTAAATACAAGGAGTCACCTTCATCGGAAATGGAAAAAGCAAAGGAATTATTCTTTACTTCAGCAAAATTTTCATTATCAAAGTAATTAATGGTATCTCCAAATATTCTTAAATTTCGGGTTGAATCAACAAGGCAACCCCTTCCTGTTACTTGGGAATAACCTGTATGATTGTTTGAAAATACCCTTTTTCCAAATACCTGCTGCTTACCATTATCTATGAATGTATTGATAAAGAATTCTGACTTCTGTTCATTTCTGTTATGCCATCCTTTCTCACAGTAGATATAATTATCCTTACCATAAATTCGTGTAGGGCCATAGAAGTAAATCAACTCCAAATCAGAATTGTAAGTTAATGAATCGGTGTTTAAGAGTAAATCAGGATTTAAATATGCCACATCTCCGCTAAAGGCAAACAGCTTCCTTCGAGAATAGTATACACCCCTTTCGCACGAGAACTTTGAATCTTCTGAAGTAATAATGCCCCCACCATAAAAGTAAGCAATGTTTTCCTGTGTGTTAAAATCGAGAAATTTTGTTACTAACTCTGCGTCTTTTTCAAGAAGTCTTACAATTTTTCCTCTTACCCTACCAGTTTTTGAATTACCATCGTAATGCAAAGTATCTCCAAATAGCCTTGTATCTTCCTGAATAACAACTACTCTTCCAAAGGCATCAAAACGGTTTGAGCCAACAAATTCATAGGCACTATCGCACTTCATGGTAATATCATCATGTCGAATAACAACATTCCCTATTAACCTACGTATTTCAACACCATCTTTCTTGAGATTGCGCATTAAATCGGCATGTTCAATAAAAATTTGCCTTCGCTGCTGGGCACCAGCAAATGCCAAATTAAGAAATGATAATGCCACTATGGCTATTACACGTAATGCAATTGATGATTTTCTTTCCATTGGTAAGATTTAGAAGAAAGGTGCATTACTTAATACAAAATGATCAAAGTAAAAATAAGGCAAAAAAAGTACTCTCAGGTATATATAATAAAACAAACAGCTACTTAATCCAACCCTTTATCTCAAAATCACAATGACTATATGAAGGATCGATCCTGATGTAAGTTTTCTTAATCCTGTCATTAATCCATTTTATAAACTCCTGCTGTTGATTTTGTCCTTTAGCAATTTGTTGAATAATGGCATAGTCATCATCTAAGTTAGCTATATGCTGAGGTATAACTCTTGTAAGTTTTATAACCTTATAAACAATGTTGGCGTGTTCATCTCTCGATTCAAAGGGTGCACTTAAATCGCCGACTGAAAGGTTTCGAATAGAGTAATAATCAGAGGGATTTAGCTGCTCCTTTTCGAATAGAGGAGTACCTTTTTGAGCGTTAATCATTAAACCACCACTAAGCCTTGTCTTCTCATCCTCCGAAAAGAGTTGAGCTGCCCTATTAAAACTAATAGAATCGGACTTAATAAGATTAGCTATACTATCCAAGCGACTATGGGTTTGCGAGAGCATATCCATTGAGAAAGTGGGTTTCATAAGGATGTGTCTAACATTTACCTGATCACCTCGTTTCTCAATCATTTGTATTATATGGAAACCATATTCTGTTTCAACTATTTGACTTACCTGACCTTCTTTAAGATTAAATGCTGCATCGGCAAAACTTTTAACCAGCTCTTCCCTTGAGCGAAAACCCAACTCACCTCCTCTTGTTGCACTAGCTCTATCTTCAGAGTAGGCAACTGCTAAAGTGGTAAATCTTTCGCCCTTAAGAATTCTCTCCCTAAGATCGAGGAGCTGTTCCCGCACCAAAAATTTTGCTTCTGAAGTTGCTGGAGGGTAAAGAACTATCTGCCTGTACTCATACTGCTCAGGAATGACAGGAAGACTATCGCTGGGTATATTTCTAAAAAACTTTTTAACCTCCGAAGGTGTGACTGTTACATTGCTAACCACTTTTTCCTGCATTTGTTGGGTTAAAAGCGCCTCCCTGATGGCTTTCCTTAGGTCATCTCTAATCTGAAATATTGTTTTATTGAAATACCTTTCCAGAGCTGCCTCAGAACCAACTTGACTAATAAAGAATTTTAACCTTCGCTCCATTTCACTTTCTACCTGAGCATTAGATACTGAAATACTATCAAGTTGTGCCTGATGAAGCAGAAGTTTTTGAACCAGTAAATCCTCAAATATGTCACATTTAACATCGCCTTCGGGGTTATAACCTTGCATTTTCATTCTTAACTCTTCTTGCTCAATATCCGATAAAAGAATCTTTTCGTTTCCCACAATGGACAATACTTGATCGATTACATACTGTGCAAAGGATAAATTGCTCCAGATTATCAGTAAAAAAACTACTAAAAGTCTATACCTAATGGTTTTGTTTTCTAGTTTCATTATAAATTTCTATTGTTTAGTCTAGATATATTGTGAGATGATTATAGTTTCTGGCATCGTTGTAGATTTTTGACTCTAGATCGATGATCAGTCTTTGCCTCCGTTTATTAAGCAATATGCTCTTAATATTTTCATACTCAAATGATATAGGAGACACTTGTCCTCTATGAATTACTTCCCTAAGGTGGATTAGATAAGCATGAACTCCATCATTAACTTCAATAAATCTATTATTTATTAGGAAATTTTCGGGGTTGGTAATTGGTTCTGGGAGTTCCTTGACTATTCTAGAAAATGGAATCCACCGATCATTGAAGTAGTCGTACTTAACTGCCACTTGATAGGCAAGGTTATCCAAGTTTTTTATGTCTTCCTCCTTTGTTGATCGATATAATCCTTTGATTCTTTCATAGTAAGGATCATCCAGATTTATCTTGATAAAAAGCGCTTTCACAATGCTCTCACTTAAGATAAAATTGGCATTATTATCATCATAAAAGCGTTCAATTTCATGGTAAGGAATAATTGTATCTAACTTTTGACGAATATATTCATGCTCATATTTAAAGATCAAGAGTGATGAACGGTAATCTTCAAGCTGTTGTGTGACGTTTTTCTGTTCTTCTGTTAAATTCTTTTGAGCCCTATGCAACATTAATTGCTTTCTTACCCACCTATCAACGTAGGTTGTTAAAATTTGTAAACTATCAGATTGACTAACACCTTGAGGAAAAATATCCTTTATATCAGTTATATATAGATTTTTATTGTATACTCGTGCTATAGCTTTCTGATTATTTGTTTTTTTATAATTACAGCTAAACAGGATTAACAATGTAGAAACCAGAAGCATCCAATAAACCTTTCTTTTTCGCATTTCACTCTTTGTTATTGTAATTGAATAAAACTAATTGATAAAAACGAAAACCAATATAAACTATTACTTAAGGTTTGTTAATTAAAGCTAGATGAAATTTGTTCATATAAATCTTTGTTGATAACCACTTCATACTTTTTCTTTAACAAATCAATCCATTGCTTTTCTAAAAATTCTTGGTAATCTGCAATAAGTTTTCCTCGTATTTCATCCATAGGTATAGGTTCATTAACCTCCATCTTTATGAATCGATGGAAAGAGTACCCTTTTTCGTTTTGAATAATTGGTGATAATCCTTTTGACCAATTCTCGTAACCTTTAACTGCAACATCTTCTGGTATAGTGGCAAAATCATTTATTGTAATCAACTCATTTTCATTGGAAGATAACTGTTTTTTAAAATCATCATTGGTAAGTTGAACACCTTTTTTGGAAGCAGCTAACTTGTACGCTTTTTTGGCTAGGGGTTCGGATGGTAAGATGTAGTTAGTTGTATGGATTCTCCTCTCCCATTTATAGCTATCAATATTGTCATTGTAAAATTCTGTTAATCCCTCAACATCATAGGCCGCTTTTGACCAGACATTTCTATCCATTATTTCAAAGAGTAAAATTCCATCATAATACTCCTTTAGCAAATAGAAAAAATCAGGATTTTCTTTTATAAGCCTCTCTTCTTCAAATGAAACAATAGTTTCTTCCACTAAATCATTAAAATTTCTCTCAATAAGAATAGCAAATGGTACTCTGCTCTGATTTTTTTGATTACTTCTCATTTTCTCTGCCAATAACCGAAGTGAATATTGTTGTCCCGCAAATTGAAAGAGAGGTTGATCAAGTTTACGTGTTAATGGTATCTGCCAATTTCCAGTATAGTAGTTTTCATCTAACAAACTTTCCATGCTTTTAAGAGTGCTGGAGTCAATAGAAAATCCATAATTCTCCTTCATTGATTTAATAAAAACATCACGGCTAATTCTTCCACGTTCATCGCGACTGATTTTATTTTTGATTTCGGGTAGCATCTCATCGTAAGTTCCAACCAGCTTTTTATCTAATCGTTTAATGATGTGCCAACCAAACTGAGATCTTACGGGTTCTGAAACCTGTCCATCTCTTTCCAGAGCAAATGCAGCTTTGTCAAACTCAGGAACCATTCTACCGGGTCCAAAATACGGGAGTTCTCCTCCATTCCTTGCACTTCCTGGATCCTGACTAAAGTTTCGAGCCAAATTTGCAAAGTTCTCATTATTAAGGACAAGTCTGTAGATTGAGTCTATTCTTGCTTTTGCTTGCACTTGCTGCTCAGCAGGTGCATTTTGAGGTATGGCAATCATTATATGGGCGGTCTTAAGTTGACCAACAGAATGACGTTTGTCATTAGTTTTCACTAAATGGTATCCAAATCGTGTGCGAATTGGCATTGATATTTTCCCAACAGGGGTTTCAAAAGCAGCACACTCGAAGGGGTAAACCATCTGAAACGCTGAAAAATATCCTAAGCGTCCACCATTGCGTTTTACCGAAGGATCGTCTGAAGTTGCTTTTGCAACGGACTCAAAGGGTTCTCCATCAATAATCCTTTGTCTAATTTTCATCGTTTTTTCATAAATCGCAAGGGTATCCTCGGGTGTGGCTTTTTCGGGTATTGAAATTAAAATATGACTGGCATCAACCTCAAACTTCATCCTCTCGTAAGCCTCGCTAAGTAGTTTTTCTTCAGTTTCCTTATCAGTTAAAAAAGGTTGCACTAATTGCTTACGATAACCATCCAACTCTTTTTTAAAGGCTTCGGTTTTATCCAACTCCATTGCTTTGGCTTCTGCTACTTTCAGCTTGTATATTACAAAAAGTTCAAGGTACTCATCCAAAGATTTCTTGTCCATGTCGCTTACCATCTGATTATTCTTCAGGTAAATACGTTCAAACTCAACACGACTGATCTTTTCGTCGCCAACGGTAAGTAATACTTTTTCATCGTTTTCTTGCCCAAAAATTGAGGTTGCAAAAAAGATAAGGCAAATTGAACTAATAAAAAGTTTTATTTTCATAATTACAATTTTTTAATATTTTATCAAAATGACTGTTAACCTGCTATATAATAATTTGATTGCTACAATGAAGGCCTACTGTAGTTGGGTGCTTCACGGGTAATTGCAACATCGTGTGGATGACTTTCAGTTACTCCTGCATTGGTAATCCTCACAAAATTTGCCTCCTTTAATCGGCTAATACTATCAGCACCACAGTAGCCCATACCAGATCTTAATCCTCCGAGCATTTGGTAAATCACCTCTGCCAATGTACCCTTAAAGGGTACCCTTGCTACAATTCCTTCAGGTACAAGTTTTTGTATGTCGTCTTCCACGTCCTGAAAGTAACGATCCTTTGATCCCTGTTGCATTGCTTCAACAGAACCCATGCCCCTGTATGATTTAAACTTTCTACCATTATAAATTATTGTTTCACCGGGCGATTCTTCAACACCTGCCAAAAGGGAACCAATCATTACAGTGTCTGCGCCAGCAGCTATGGCTTTTACAATATCGCCAGAATAACGTACACCTCCATCAGCAATAACACTAACACCACTGCCCTTAATGGCCTTTGAAACATCATAAATTGCATTTAGCTGAGGTACTCCAACGCCTGCTATCACCCTTGTAGTACATATTGAACCGGGACCAATTCCAACTTTAACAGCATCTGCCCCAGCTTTAACCAGATCAAGAGCAGCTTTGGCAGTAGCAATATTTCCAACTACTACCTCCAATTCAGGATATTCGCGTTTAACCCTTTTTAACATATCCAGAACCCCCTTAGTGTGCCCATGAGCTGTATCGATAACAATGGCATCGACCTTTACATCTACTAACGCTTGAATTCGCTCAAGAGTATCCTTAGTAACCCCAACACCTGCAGCAACTCTCAATCGTCCCTTTGTATCCTTGCTTGAAGAAGGATTATCCTTAACCTTGGTAATATCTTTAAAAGTAAGTAAACCCACAAGTTTTCCAACTTCATCCACAACCGGTAACTTCTCTATCTTATGTTCCTGAAGTATTGCTGATGCTTCTTCGAGAGTAATAGATTTATTTGTAACAACAAGGTTTTCGCTTGTCATTACTTCTCTAATGCGGCGCGACATGTTCTGCTGAAATCTGAGATCTCGATTGGTAACAATGCCCACTAGAATCATCTCCTCGTTTACTACTGGTATTCCCCCAATTTTATACTCCTTCATAAGATTTAGAGCATTGCCTACAGTAGCGTTCGGCTGGATTGTAATTGGATCGTAAATCATTCCGCTTTCGGCACGCTTAACAGCTTTAACCTGTTTTGCTTGCATCTCAATGGACATATTCTTATGAATTACTCCTATACCACCTTCTCTCGCTATGGCAATTGCCATTGCAGATTCTGTTACAGTATCCATTGCCGCTGATACAATGGGTGCCTTTATTTGAATGTTTCGCGAAAACTGAGTTGAGATATCAACTTCGCGTGGCAATACCTTGGAGTACGCCGGAACGAGTAACACATCATCAAATGTAAGTCCCTCGTATATAATCTTTTCCTTTAAAAATGACATAGGGGTATGATTATTTTTTCAGGTTGCCAAGTTACAAAAAAAAGTGTTTCAACAAATTAATCGCTTTTCAATAAAAGGCTTGCTCCCTATAATAAATCATCTTATTTTTGTAAATAATCAACTATTTACTAATTGAACCGATTCCAAAAAATACTATTGCATTACTGGGGATTCTCTTCATTTAGAGCAATTCAAGAGGAAGTTATTACTTCTGTTTACGAGGGGAACGACACTCTTGCTCTTATGCCTACAGGTGGAGGAAAATCCATTACATTTCAGGTTCCTGCTTTGGCAAAAGATGGTATTTGCCTAGTTATCACTCCCCTGATTGCCTTAATGAAAGATCAAGTAGAAAATTTAAAAAAGAAGGGGATTAAGGCAGCCGCTCTCCACTCTGGAATGACCCGGCATGAACTTGAAGTTACCCTAGATAATTGTGCGTATGGCGATTATAAATTCCTCTACCTTTCTCCAGAAAGGCTTGGCACAGAACTCTTTAAAATAAGATTGAGTAAGTTAAATGTTAACCTAGTGGCAATTGACGAATCGCACTGTATTTCACAGTGGGGATACGATTTTAGACCATCGTACCTTAAGATTACTGAACTTAGAGAGTTGATACCCAATACGCCCTTTCTTGCTGTAACAGCAACGGCCACACCCCAAGTAGTTGAGGATATTCAGGAAAAACTAGGTTTTAAAGAGAAGCGGGTTATTAAAATGAGCTTTGAACGAAAGAATCTGGTTTACCTGGTTAGAAATGTCGAAGATAAGAATAAGCATCTGCTAAAAATTGTTAATAATATTCCCGGTACAGGAGTAGTTTACGTAAGAAACCGACAAAAGGCGAAAGAAATAGCTCTGATGCTTCAGAAAGATGGAATAATTGCCGACTACTACCACGCTGGTTTGTCAACTGAAATAAGAAACTTAAAGCAGGATGACTGGCAAAACGATCGAACTAGAATAATTGTATCCACCAATGCTTTCGGAATGGGAATAGATAAACCGGATGTAAGGTTTGTAGTTCATATGGATTTACCCGACTCTCCCGAAGCATACTTTCAGGAAGCTGGACGAGGTGGGCGCGATGGCAAACTTGCTTATGCAATTCTTCTATACAACGATTCCGACAAAGCAAAAATTGAGCAGCGAATTGAATCTTCCTTCCCAGAAATTGAAGAGATAAAACGCTGCTATCAAGCACTATGTTCATTTCTTGGTGTATCTATTGGTGCAGGCAAGGGAGAAGTATACGACTTCAACATGATGGAATTTGCAGCAGCCTTCAAAATTAACTTCGTTAAAGCTTACAGCTCACTGAAGTTTCTGGAAAAGGAGGGATACATTGAACTGACAGATGAACTCGATAACCCTAGCAGAATAATGGTGATTGTTGATAAAAACGAGTTGTATAAATATCAAATTGCTCATGCTGAATTAGATATCTTTATTAAACTGCTTTTAAGAAATATTGCTGGTCTTTTCAATAATTATGTTCGTATTGATGAAGGTTACATCGCCAAAGTTTCTGGAATGCCACTGAATGCTGTAACTGAAAATTTGCTCAAGCTAAGTAAAGCAAAAATTGTTAATTATATTCCAAGGAAAAAAACGCCGTTGATCATCTTTACTGAGGAACGGCTTGATGATAAAAACTTATATATCAGTCCAGAAAACTATAAAACCCGAAAGGAAAGGTACTTAAAAAGAATTGAAGCAATGCTTACCTATGCATCGGGAACAACCAAATGCCGAAGTCAATCTTTATTGGAGTATTTTGGAGAAAAAGATTCTTTCAGGTGTGGAAATTGCGATGTTTGTACATCTAGAAATGAATTGGATATGAGTAAATATCAATTCGATCAAATTCTCGAACAGCTAAAGGAGATTCTTGTTGAGCATGCCATTTCCTTGGAAGAATTGGTAGATAAAGTAAAGTATCCATCTGAAAAAACCACAAGGGTAATACGCTGGTTACTAGACAATGACAAAATTGTTAGGATAGACAACGGGCTAATGAAATGGAATGTAAAATAATTCTTCTTTATTTTGATAATTTTTTGGAAATTGGCATTGAAACCTTTTTAAATCTATACTTTAAAAAATAATACAAATAATCATTTATCAATTCTATGTTGAGGTGTTAATACGAATAAATGGAATGGTTCTATACAAGTAAATTTTAATTACCATACGGCAGAATGATCTATTTTTTACAAGAATATGAAATTTTCCCAATTTTTAAACAAAACTTGTTGCCATGAACAGAAAACTTGTATCCATCCTAACAGCTTCAATGTTTTTATTTTCAGTATGTTTTATGAATACAGGATGCATTGGTAAATTTGCCTTAACCCAAAAAGTTTACAACTTCAACAAAGGTCTCGGCAATAAATTTGTTCAAGAGATAGGCTTTATTCTTATGTTCTTTATTCCTGTTTATGGTGTTGCAGCATTAATTGATGCTTTTCTACTTAACGTTATTGAGTTCTGGACAGACAGCAACCCTCTGGCAATGAATGAAGGAGAAGTTAACGAGCAGTATGCATTTTTAGATGGAAAGGTGGTGAAAATGACTGCAACAAAGGGTAAAATGACTATTGTTGAACAATCAAATTCATATCCATCCATAAATGTTGAATTGATTTACAATTACGACATAAATGCATGGGATGCTTTTTCGAATGGTGAGTTGAGCCATTCTGTAAAAATTCTCAATGATAAAGGGGATATTGAAATACTTAAAAACAATGAGGTTGTCATGGGTTTCAACATTAATCACTACGATTACCAAAGTCTAGCACTTATACGCTAGCTGTTTAAAATAGCTTTGATTTCTTAAAACCATAAAAAACTCTGTAAATAATAATTAATTTGCAGAGTTTTTTAATCCTCGCCATGAAAAAAGTTGCTGTAATAGGTTCTGGAATAGGTGGATTAGCCACTGCTATTCGACTTGCTGCAAAGGGCTATAGGGTTACAGTATTCGAAAAAAACAAAAAGGTTGGCGGTAAACTTAACGAATTAAAAATTGAGGGTTTCCGCTTTGATACAGGCCCTTCGCTATTCACTTTACCTTCGCTAGTTGACGAACTTTTTAGTTTTGGTGGTTCTGTTCCAGAAGACAAATTTTCCTACAAAAAACTTGACAGTATTACCCGATATTTTTTCCCCGATGGAAAAGTTTTAAACTCCTGGTCTGACGTTGAAAGGTTTGCTCAAGAAGCAGAGCAGGTTATAGAAGAGCCTGCCAATAATATTCGCAAATACCTTAAAGAATGCCATGAACTATACTCACTAACAGCCAACCTATTTATTCATAGCCCTTTCCCTAGCTGGAAAAGTTTTAAATCACCTGAGGCAAAGGTTTTATCAAGAAATATCAGGAAGTTAAAGGCATTTTCAACCATGCACCAGATCAACACTCGTAGCTTCAAACAGCCTCACACTGTTCAACTTTTCAACCGCTTTGCTACCTACAATGGCTCAAATCCTTACAAAGCACCGGGTACTTTAACCATAATTCCACATCTCGAACACAATATGGGAGCATACTTCCCTGAAAAGGGAATGTATTCAATAGCACAATCCTTGGAGGCTCTAGGTATAAAACTTGGTGTTAAGTTTGAATTGAATTGCCCGGTTCAAAAAATTGAATTCAAAGGGCAAAAAATTGCTGGAATTAAGGCAAATGCAATTTCAGAACCCTTTGATATTGTTGTGAATGATACCGATATCTTTGCTGCATATCCCGCATTAATGCCCGAACGTAAGTTCAACTTATTCTACAAATTTCAAAAACCCTCATCATCAGCTCTCATATTTTACTGGGGTGTTAAGGGTACTTTCCCAAAACTTGATCTACATAATATCCTATTCAGTAATAATTATCGGGAAGAGTTTAATACACTCAGCCATGGTAGCATACCAGAAGATCCTACAATATACATTTTTATAAGCTCAAAAGTGGTGGCAAACGATGCCCCTCTGGGGCACGAAAACTGGTTTGTAATGGTTAATGCACCCGAGGATCGGGGACAAAATTGGGATGAGATTATTATTAAAACCAAAACAAGTATTCTAAAAAAGGTAAAGAAGTTTTTGGACATTGAGCTTGAACCGAATATTATATGCGAGAATATTCTATCGCCTCCTATAATCGAAGAGAGAACAGGATCGTTCCGAGGTTCGCTTTATGGCATTAGCTCCAATAGCAAACTTGCCGCTTTTAGCAGGCACCCAAATCGATCAAAAAGTATCGAAGGTTTATATTTCACTGGCGGAAGTGTACATCCAGGTGGGGGAATCCCTCTTTGTCTTGCATCGGCAAAAATTGTGGATAACTATCTAAAACCCATTTAGCATGAAATTATTTATTAACAGACATAAAATACTACTTTCTAAAACTATAATCCTAATGGGGTACGGAATATCTATCCCCGGACTTTGGATAATGCGTCATAATCCCGAAGTTTTTCAACTAAGTTGGGTGTTTACAACTCTGTCATTTGTGATTGTTTTAATTTTTCATAAACCATATACAGTTCCGTTTACTTTATCAATTTTAACTGTAGGGATTATTGGCTGGACTGTTGAAGCCATTGGAACTAACACTGGAATTATTTTTGGAGGTTACACCTATGGTAATTCACTCGGTCCAAAATTGCTTAATACCCCAATTGCCATGATGATAAATTGGATGATTTCCACTTATCTAGTGGTTATGGTTTTAAAACCAATAATTATCAACAAATGGCGTTTGGCATTTGCAGGTGCTTCGCTTATGGTCTTATATGATATTCTTTTAGAACCAGTAGCCATTCGGCTATTTATGTGGAGCTGGAAAACTGGCACACCCCCATTGCAGAATTACATTGCCTGGTTTATAATTTCTTTTCCTTTGATTGCATTGCTAAGCCGTCAGGCTAAAAATGCAAGTAACCCTTTGTCCATAATGCTTTTTGCCTGCCAAATGATCTTCTTCGCAATTCTAAATGTTATGATTGGGCTTTTTAATATGTAAGGGAAGAAATCAATGTTGAATTCTAGGCAATGCAAATCCAACATTATTTCTCCAAGCTGGCTGTCGAAAAACTATTCTCATCGAGATTTGAACCAAGTTGAAACTGGTTAATAATCATTTCCGATCGACGGTTGTTCACTACATTCTTCATCTCCATGCTAAATGCAAAGAAACGCCCATTCGGTTGCTTGCGGTAATCCTTTAAATTCAAAATTTTGACAAGTTTTCCATTGCTGTCATACAGTTCACTTTTCTGTGTTAAATAGGTTTCCTTTTCAATGTAAGAAACGCGCTTATTGAACCCATACTCATCCTCAATATCTTCCGATTTGCATGTCATTTCAACCTTCCAGCAATCTTTTCCATTAAAAATTTCTGAACCCAATAATTTATGCGTAAAGTCATCCATATTTGGCCGGGTCATATCGGCATTGGTGAACTCTGAACCCATAAAACTATTCCCTCGTTCACTACTAACTATGCGTCTTACACGACGAAGCGATGGCAGGTAAACCCACATATCATCAGCTTTATCCTCATTATCGTATATGAGCATTGCCGTTCCTTTCACATCGGGTGGCGAAAGGAAACGCATCATCGTTTTGGTGGTCTCACCAAATTTCCTGGTTGCAATGGCAACCTGCCTTACCCTGGTATTCCCACGATTATCGTGAATATCGAGTGTAGTTACCATCTCCATGGATTCAAACTCAATCATTTTGTTTGCCTTGTTGGATATCTCACGGGCATCCTGAGTTAAAGCTGAAATTGTTGATAACAAGAACAAGGTTAAAGTTAATGTTGTTTTTGTTTTCATCTTATCAATATTTTCTAATGATTTGAAACTTATTTATTATTCTGAAATTTAAGCTGTTTTACTTCTTGTGTAATCCTGTAAATCTGTGCTTAATAAAGCATCCTTTCCATTTTTCTCTAAAAATTTAGGTTTAACCTTCATTGCTATTGCAGGAACTAAAATGAGTGCACATAACAAGCAAAGAAGTATGGAAAATATGATTAGGAATGCAAAGGTTTTCAATATCACTAACCCTGAAAGGAATAGTACTGCAAAGCCTACTATAACAGAAAGACCATTAATGGCAATACCTCTACCCGTTGTAGTTAAAGTATTATTAATTGCAGTTGTATAATTATTTCCAAGTTTTAATTCGTACTTCAAACGCCAAAAAAGATGGATGGTGTAATCAACCCCTATTCCAATGGCTATGGACGAAAGCAAGGAAGTGGCAATATCAAGTTTGATCCCAAACCAACCCATCAACCCAAAATTGAATACAAGGGTTACCATCAAAGGAATGCTCCCCAACAAACCCGCTGAAAGCGCTCTAAAAATAATCCACATAAGAATTACAATGGCCACCAAGGCAAAAATCAAAGAATAAATTTGACCACGCACAATTGATTGTGCCATTTCCTTCTCCATCAGACACTGCCCTGCCATTAAGGTTACATAGGGTGAGGCATCAACCAAACTTTGTATATGGTTTTCCACTCGCATCAAATCATCAATGTCATCAGCTCTAAATTGAACATTTACAATGGCTTTACTATAATCAAAGTCAACCATTTGCTCAAAGTCATCGGGATCGCCACTCATGCTGTAAAATTCAATGTACTGAGCAATCGCTTCGCGATTGTTGGGTATAACATCGTACAGCCCATCGCCCGGGTCGTTGAGCGAACGGCTAATTATGCGTATTACCGAAGCTATTGAAGTTACATTTCCCACCTGAGGAAGCGCCTTAAGCTCTATTTCAAAGCGATCCATGGTTTTCATTAATTCTGGGTCCTTAATATCACCCTCAAAAAGAATACTGATGTTTTTTGTACCTCCAAACTTGGTATTTGCAATATCTGTGGATACTTGTAAGGGATGTGATTTAGGCATCATCTTTTCAAGATTTACGCTAACCGTTAACCTGAATACACCCACGCCTGCGATGATAATTAAACTGATAAAAACGTAAATAACAGCCTTATGTGATTTTGTGGAAACTCTTCCTGCCCATCTCAGGAACCGATCAACCATGCCATACCTTTCACCCTTATAGATTGGAACTGGCTTTCCCTTTTTCATCCCCACCATTATTGCCGGAATAAAAAGCAGGCTTAGCACTAGGGCAAAGGCAATTCCAAAGGAGCTAACAATACCCATTTGCTTTGCGGGCAGCATAATATGAACGATCAAACCCATTACTCCAATAATGGTTGTTAAACCGGTAAGAATAATGGGCTTAGTTAGCAGGGCAACTACTTCGCCAACAATATCCTCCATGTTTTTTTCCGGGTACTTAGCGTTTATCTCCTGGTAACGTGCCATGATATGAACCCCGTAGTTGTTGGCAATGGCTATCATCATTATTGGAACAAGAACAGCAATGAGGCTTAAATCGTAACCCAGTAAGGGCATTAACCCCATTGCAAGTGCAATGGACATCGCAACTACAGTGAAAGGAAGTAATACACCTCTTCTCTCTTTGAATGAGATGTAAAGGAAAATAAGCATGACAATCAATCCCATAGGAATGAGTATGGCAAGATCTCGAATTCCAATGGCCTGTATCTCATTGCGAAGATATGATAATCCATTTATGTAAACTTTCTCTTCGCCAGGGAATTCCTCAAATTTTTGATTAATAATCTTAAAGATATCAACATCGGATACACCCTTGTTGGGATTAAGAATTATCAACGTATAATTAAAATCATTAGATACCAAAAGATTGTATGCCAGCGGATTATCAATAATTTCATTTCTTAATAACTCGCGACGGCTTTCGGATGTTGGGATTCGCTTAATAGCAGGATCTACAAGCATATACCCCTCCTCACCCCGGATGTACTTAGTTTCAAAAAGAGAGATAACATCCTTAAATTCTTCCATGCGCTTAAACTCATCGGTAAGGTTTTTTATCCTTTCTAGCGTTGCCTGATTAAGCACATCCTCGGTATGTAAAAAGATGGCGATGGGTTCATAAAATCCAAAGGTTTTCTCCAGTTTATCAATGTTAACTTTAGACTCCATATGGTCTGGTAAATACTCCATCAAATCAGGGTTAATCCTTGCCTTGGTAAGGGGCAAAAGCATCAGCACGGTAATAGTTAGTGGAACTATTATAAACCAACGCCGGTAACGAATTAGTAAGATTTTAATATCCATGGTCAATTAATCTTGAATTCTGTTTCTGTGAATTTTCCATTCTTATTTTGTTATTGAAGATTTTATTTCTCTTTATTTAGAACTTAACCATCAGTCCCAAATAAGCCCCATTGATAACCTTTCCGGCAATATCGTACAAAGAATTATCGGGACCCAGCATGTAACTAGCTCCTATGCTTGCCGATAGTTCATCGGTTATACTCCACTTAACATTGGGACGG
>Ga0334883_1002261_pt1 | contig 24295 bp, 16 predicted proteins | sample GraSluR1_MG_6_FD_207230 | JGI IMG/M metagenome (GOLD analysis project Ga0334883, IMG submission 207230) | Sludge microbial communities from methane-producing bioreactor in Wageningen University, Netherlands - Granular Sludge_09_05-R1 | ecosystem: Engineered > Bioreactor > Anaerobic >...
GTTTGAACTAAAACCTGAAATTTTTCATCAACCCCCTTGGGAGTTTAAAAATAAAATCCTAAATTTGAAGAAGCAATATTTTTATAATAAATCAAGTTTTCATAAACAACCTTGTGAAACTTGACATGTATTTAATTAATTGTTTTACTGTTTTAATTTCCTTACCGTAAAATCGTCATCTACTAAACCAGTATCGTATTTCACATCCGACATCTGCATTTTGGTTTTGTGATTTTTCTTTAAATCAGTCATTTCAATTTCAGCGGCATTCCAATAGTTGCCAATCTTTTTGAAAGTATATTTGGCTTCCTTTACTTTTGTATTGCCTTTGTCGTAATACTCCATTAATTCAGGATAATAATCTGTTTCATTTACCTGTACCATTACTTTTGAATAATCCGATTTACCCCCGATAGGAGTTAATTCCAATACATATACATTGCTTTCTGTTTTCACCAATTTTGGGGTGTACTTTACCGAGAATAGCACAGACTCCATGTCATCATAAGAAAAATCGGTACCTGCAAAGTTTTGGTTTTTGGCGCTGGTTGCAATTCGTCTTTCTTTGCCAAATGCCGGTAAATACAAATACATCACATCATTAGGTAATGACAACACAGAAATACCCGACTGCGAAGCAGGAGCAGTAAACCGAAATATTCGTTTATCGGTTCCTTTTTGCTGTATAGTTGCTTCGCGAATTTCCTGTTTCCCGTTCTTGTCAATTAAAACAATTCTATTCTTCCCTGTCATGTCTTTGGGTGAATACATAACATCGTCCATTTTCTTTAGAATGGTACCTGCGTCTTGCGCATTGGCAGAAAACATACTTCCTGCTACGATTAAAGCGGTTAAAACCACTAATTGAATTTTCATCTTTTTCATCTGTGTTAAGTTTTATTGTTAATGAATGTTTGCTGCTATTTTGCGATTTCTGTTCGCCAAAATCAATATGACTGGCAATAGGGTTATAGCCCCGATACCTGAGCCGAACATACTTATGGCAACCAGAATACCGAAATTTTGCAATGGAACTATTTGTGAAAATATTAGAACTAAAAATCCTGCTGAAACCGATAATACATTTATAACTATGGCTTTCCCACTACTTAAAATAGTTTTTTTAATCGCTTCTTCAGCATCTCCGGTTTCTTTCAGATGAAAATTAAAACCTGTGATAATATGAATGGAGTAGTCAATACCGATACCCATAGCAATGCTACCTACAAGTGCTGTGGCTATATCTAAAGGAATGCCTGTTATGCCCATAAAGCCGAATAATATCAAAATTGTAGCAATAATTGGAATTATAGCATAAACCCCTTTTGATATTGACCGCAACATAAGTCCCACAATCAAAAGAACCATAACAATTGCAAGTATCAGGCTGCTAATTTGACTCTGGATAAGGCTATTATTTAATTTAACATATACAGACGGCATACCTGTCAGCTCAATTTTTATATCTTCACTATTGTTTTCCTGAATGTATTTGTTCATCTTTGATGTGAACTCATTGATGTTTTTACTGTCAACAGAGGCAAATCTTGATTGGATGATTCCTTTGTCCAAGTCTTCCGACACAAGCTGTGTCATGACCTCCTGACCATCGAGCAGAAACCATAATTGTTCAATTTTAGCTTTATCGTCGGGTATCATTTTGCCTTCGCCCATGGCATCGTTCATTTGTTCCACAAGGTCGGCTACAGATTGCGTCATATCGATATTCGGGTCATCTTTCATAAAATGCTCCGTTTTTATCATCATTTTCAGAACCTCAGGGCTTTGCAAATCTCCTTCAAATACAACAAATACGGGTAATGACCCTCCGAATTTTTTCTGCATCACATCTTCAGAAACCCTTGTTGGGTTATCCTTCTTAAAGTAATCAGCCATATTTACGCTTGTCTTAATAAAAAACATACCGCCTATGCTCAATAGAAGTACCCCCCCCCATGTGGCTAATGAATATCTGGGGTGTTTGAAAAGAAGTGTAACTAATGGTTGAAGTATTTTATAGGTTAATATATTTTCATTTTCTGGTTGGTCTGTTACAACTTTCTTGCGGTACATCGAAAATGCTGAAATAAGAGCAGGGACAAAGAATATGGACAACAGCAAAGCAATTAATGTACCCACGGCTGTAAAAATACCGAAGTCTTTAATCATGGTAAGATAAGCGCCAAAAACAAATGACATGAAACCCATAGCTGTGGTAACAGCCGCAAGAATTACCGGAACCATTATATAAGCAAGAGCTTTTATCAATGCCTGTTTTCTGTCTTTTCCATGGGTGTGGTTGATGCTGTTTAGTACATGTATAGCATAGGCGCTGCCCACAGCAAGTAGAACAACAGGTATTATATTGGAAATTATAGTAAGCTCATAACCCGTAACCACCATTAACCCAATAGTCCAAATTACGGCAATACCGGCAGTAAGCAAGGGCAATAAAACACCGCGAAACGACTTGAAACTAAGCAGTAAAATAAATGCAATAATCACAAAAACGATGGGTAAAAGCCACACGATATCGGCTATAATCAATTCGTTAATGTCGTTCATCATCATCGGCAGACCGCCGAAGTAAAGCGTTTCGGGCAAATTCAGGTTTTCAACCTTACTCTTAATCTCCTTTGCAACAGCCTGTTTATCAGCATCGGGTAGTAATGTAAACATCACAACCGAAGCAGTGCCGTCCTCGGATACAATTGCCCCTTTGTACATCTCTTTCGAGAAGACATAATTTTTCAAACTGTCTAATTGTGATTGTTTATCAGGCAGGTTGTACTCATCCACCAATTTTCCGATTTCAATTCCCCACTCAGAACTTTTTATATCCAGAATATTGGTTAAACTCGTAACCGTTGAAATCCCATCAGTATATCTCAGGCTATCGGTAATTTGTTTAATATGCTGTAATATTTCAGCTTTAAAAACATTGTCAGATTCCAACACAATCATCCCCATGTCATTTCCGCCAAATTGAGTCCCAATTTCTTTATATAATGACGCAGCGGGGTCGTCATCGGGCAAAGAACTCAGAATATCTGAATTGATAGTCAAAAACTTAGATTGATAACCAAAAAAAATGGTTAATGCCAAAACAACTAAAACTATTAGCCATTTTAGTCTGATTATTGATTTTACAAATCTGTTCATATTTTTATTTGTTATTATCTATACTAATATCGTTTTATAGTCAGTTTTGGTTAAAAAAAATCAGGTGGCTAAACCCTTATTCAATATGTTTATTAACCCATCAAAATAGGGTGAGTATTTCTCGTACTTATTTTGTAGAAAGAATGGTATTTCAAGACCTTTCAAGACCATTAAGAACATATCCAGCAAAACGTCAATTTCTGTAACTAAAGTAAACTCGCCTGTATTAACACCTTGAAGAATGATTTTCCTCAGATTTTCTTTTTCCCACGTATCTAAATCAGTTCTAAGGTCGTCAATAAAGTGGAAGTGCTCAAAAAAATCGGCCCTTATCGTTTCGTGGTAACTTGCTGTTGAATTAAGGATTTCCATTCTTTTTAAAAGATAGCTATGCAGCTTTTGAGAAGCATCCAAATCAGAATTGTTAGTAATAACTCCCAGCTGGCTTTTAAGATTAGTAATTTCCTTTAAAATAACCTCCCTGAATAAATCCTCTTTACTAACGAAATGGTAGTATAAAGAGCCTTTAGCTTTGCGTGCAACCTTTGCGATTTCGTCCATAGAGGTTTTGTGAAACCCGAACCGGCTAAACAGTTGATTTGCAACTCGCAATATTGAATCTTTAGTAGAATCTATGCTCATATTCTAATTGTACTATAATTGTTTTATGGTACAAAGATAAATGAATTTTTTTTATATCAAAATTTATTCAATTTCTTTTAGCATAAATTAACAAATGTATTATTGTAGCAGTAGTGTGGCGGGAAGTTTGTAGCTCTTTTACAAGCCTTTGGGCAGAGCGTAGGCTCGTGGGGGCTTGGAAATGTGCTGCAATGTGGGTTGGGGTTTGACTTTTTTTTGCGGGGAGAAAGAAAAAAACAAAATAAATTCCATCAAATTTGCACTGTCCTGTCAAAAGCTAAATTCTTTCCTATTTTTTATTTTGTCAATATCGTATCAGTCTGTGGTGTCGTCTTTTTACACTTGTTGCCAACGGCTGGGGGTGTGGCGAGTGCGGGAGCGCGAGTTTCGATTTCGTCGCACGACGAAATCGCCCCAAACGGGCGATGAAGCTCCGAAGTTCCCAATCTGCCCGCATTGGCTACACCCCTTGTTACAGGGCGTTATTTATTTATTCCTATTTAAAGGTTCTAATGTTATATTTTCTAAGATAAGTGTCCCAAGTGAGAAATATGGTTTTTTATCTATAAATATAACTTTAGGATAATCAATAAGGCATTTACCACTAGGCAATACAAAGCCTGTTTTCGCTGAATTATTTGCAAAATCAATAAAAGTGCCATTAATCCTATATAAACCATTGTCAACAAGACTTGCAACTTGTTCTTTTTCCATAATCGTAAAAACTTGAAAAGAAACTTTGTAATCAGGAGACAGCGTAAATTTTGAAGTTATTTCACCAAAACCAAACTTTACAACGTATTTACCTGCGTTTTTATATGATTCTGTATAAAATTTGAAAGGACTTGGGGGATATTCTAAAGACATTTCGAATGTTAATGGAATATCAGATAAGAATGGTAGTGTATCTCCGATATGTTTTTGAAATGCAACTTTTATTGAATCAGCAAGTATCGACCTTGAAACATCATTATTCATTGAGTTTGGTTGACTCCTTAAGCAAGAGTCAAGAAGCAGTTGCAGAGCAAATTTTTGAGGCTCTTGTTTATTCTCATTCTTATGATTATTGTTATTTATTGAAGAATCACAACTAATTAAGGTTATTAGTAGTAACGATAAAAATAAACATTTCAAGTTCTTCATAATTAATTCATTTTTAGTTAGTAATTATTTTGACTAAATTTTATTTATTCACTTTCATCATTTTGTTTTTATTTTCTTAATAATGCCCTGTAACGGCTGGGGGTTGGTAAAGTGCAGGAGTTTGAAACGGTTCATTGTCCCACGCTACGAAGCTACGAAAAAGCGAAATAGTTTCCTAATCCGCTGGATACCTGCATTTTATTAACCCCTTGTTGGGTGCTGGTTTTAATTAGTCAATAAAATTCAAAAATTCTTCTGGGTTTTCTAAATAATAATTAATGTCCATCAATAGTTTTGATTTACTTTTTAAACGTATTAATTCATTATAGAATTCATTTTGGCTGATTATTGATGAATAGTGCATTTGTTGTATAGTATTCATTCCATTTCTTTCATAGCCAGACTTAAATCTCAAATTTTTATTTATTTTCTCAATCAATGAATCAATTGTGGTTTCATTAAAAAATTTTCTAATACCGTTGTATTCTTTTGTTAAGTTTACTAATCTTTTTTTGCTTGATTCTAAACCTTGTTTAAAATACCACGATTGATTATCAGGATTTTCAATTTTTTGTTTTAATGTTGAATAATCAACAAGTATCCTAATTAGACTTGATTTGTCTTTCTTTTTTATTAACTGGTTTTCAATTTTTTTAAAGTTCAAACCCATAATATCAAATTTTAAAAGTCAAGAGTAAATTTCATATTCGAAGATTTAACAATTTTCTGAACTTCTGTAATGTTTAATTCTAACCATTTGACAAGTAATTCATATTGCTTGCCAGAATCTAATTCGAAGTAATCATTATATACATTTAATAAATTTGATATAAGAATGTATTTCTTTGAATCGGAGTCAATTTCATATTTTTTGATTTCTTTTGTATAATCTATTAGGCTTTTATTAACAATCTGTATTTTTATTGAGAAAGTTTTATATCCATAACCTATCCAAAGTTTTATTCCATAATCTTTATCCTCAATGTAATAACCACTATATGACTCACCCGATGAAAAGGAAGGTTTTAAATTTAGTTTTATTAAAGCTGATTTAATTTGGTTTAATAGAATTGTTAAGTTAGAAGCACCTATTATGCTTTTTTCAACTTTGTCAATAGCCATATTTTCTGATTTTAGAAAATTCGAAAATTCGTTTATTAGACTTTTAAAAGTAACATCTTTGGTCTTGTAGTTATCCATTAAACAAGATACTTGGCTCCAATTTATTGCAAAATATTCAAAACCAACGTCTTTCTTCTCATTTATAATTGTTAAGGTGCAAATTTTTTTATTTTTAATTTCATTAGAAACTAATTCAATATTCTTATACTTAACTAATTGGTTTAAGATATATTGTTTATCTTCTTCTGATCGTAGTTCTTCATTTAAGATAGAACCGACTTTGACTTCTATAAAGAGGTAATTATTGTTAATTGATATTGTTATATCTGGGATTGCTTCAAGTTTCGAATTATTAATAATAGAAGTAAATCTTCTTTGTGTTTCAATCTTAATAGTGTCATTATCTTCAAATTCAATGGTTTCATCAATAACTGATAAAAAATTTCTGAAAAATATTGTATCCGTTTCAACACTGAGTTTTAATATAAAAGCTAATGCTTCAGTTGTGAAATTCTCTAATGGGGAAGTTATTTCAGATGATTTATACTTAAATAGATTGGAAAAAATATTTGTTTTTATTCCCATTTTTTATTCTTTCTATATATAATATTAATTTGTCCGCAAATATTGGTTTTCATTCATAAACTTGCACCCAACGGTCGGCGGTATGAAATCGTTGGGGATTGCGGGCTACTTTCCTGTCCAGTTACACCGAACTTGATGCGGGGCAGAACGCTTGCATAACCAATTAAACCCCAATGTTTTATACCGCTTGTTAGGGGCTGGTGTTCTTTGTTTTCCGTCTGTTTATCAATCATTTAGCTCTCGTTTTAAACTCTCTCAAATTGCACCAACCTATCCACGAAGCACAAATTTATTTTGTTTTTTGAGCGTTGGACAAAATGGCTTTGCCAAGGCGCGTTGTAAAGGCGGAAGCTCTTTTGCAAGGCTTTGGTTTGAGCGTTGGCTCGTGTGGGCTTGCAAATGTGCTTACGACTGTGCGTTGGCTATTCTTCATTAATTTTTGCATAAACCTTTTTCATCATTATTTCTTTCACCAAATTACCAAAGGATTTGTTTTCAATAATCTTGTCAAAAATATCTTGATTCTGCTCCATTCGTTCAATAAGCTTATTCACGAAAATATCTTCAAAGGCAAATTTGAAAGTGTCTATTTTATTGGCTTTTGCTTGTGTTTGCAATTTTTCATCCTGAATCAATTCTGTTTCTATTTGCTCAAAGAATAATCTGTCTGCTTCTTCAAATTCAGTCCCAAACCTTTCATTTAGCAAATCAATTATTTCAGAAAGTGGTGCTTTTTCTTCTTTTGCCCTTTTTATACCTGCTTCTGAAAGTCCGTCTAATTCACCGTCTTCGCCTTTTATTAAATCAATTGAGCCTTCTTTTACTTTTTGCAGACGATAATATTCCATTGCAATCTCATCGCTAAGTTGTAAATTTTCCGACAACTCTCTCTTTGGCAATTTCGTCTGTAGCAGCTTTGCATAAGCATAAAACTTCTCAAAATCGGGTTCAATAAAAGGCATAATTTGAGAAAGAAAAGCGTACAAATTAGTCCACGTTCTTAAACTCTTTTTGAACTCGTCCTTTTCATCTTCCGTCTCAATTGCTTTAAACCTGTCAATTGCAGGGTCAATAAAAGAATAAAGATGAGCTTGGTCATTTGTGGTTAATTTGCCAGTTGGTTTGAAATATATGTTTGCAAATGCTTCAATTTCTGATTGCCAAAAAATCTGTTTTTCGTCTAACTTTAATTTCAAATCAAACAAATGGTTAATCTCTGGTTCTTCCGCAACAATTGTTCTTTCGTAATAGGGTTGGAATGATTCAAAAATTGTTTTACGGTCATTTAAAAAGTCTAAAATGAAAGTGTCTTCTTTCCCTGGGGCTGTTCTATTTAAACGAGAAAGTGTTTGAACGGCTTTAACTCCAGATAGTTTTTTGTCAACGTACATTGTATGTAGCATTGGCTGGTCAAAACCTGTCTGATATTTATCTGCAACAATTAATATTCTGTATTCGTTTGTTTCAAAAATTCTTGGTAGTTCTTTTTCTCCATAACCTGTTAATTGTGGTTCAGAAACGCCATCAGGATAATTGTCATCAACTACACTGCCTGAAAAAGCCACTAAAATTTTTAATTCCTTTGAGTAGTCGTTTTCTTTGATGTATTTGTTAAATTCTTCAAAATACCGTTTTGCTAATTTTCTTGATGATGTTACAAACATTGCTTTTGCTCTGCCACCAATCTTTTTTGCAACTACTTGACGAAAATGTTCAATTACAATTTCAGTTTTTTGAGACAAATTGTGAGGATGAAAATTCACAAAGTGTCCTATTGCCCTTGTTGCTTTCTTTTTGTTCAAAGTAGGGTCATCTTCAATCGCCTTAGAGAGTTTAAAATACAGTTCGTAATTGGTGTAATTCTCTAAAACGTCAAGGATGAAACCTTCTTCAATGGCTTGTCGCATTGAATAAAGATGAAAAGGCTGTGGTTTGCCTTCAATATCTTTTTCACCAAAAATCGCAAGCGTTTTATATTTTGGTGTTGCTGTAAATGCAAAGAATGAAATATTTTTTTGTTGCCCCCTTGCTGCTGCCGATTTCTCAACTTGTTCCCTTATAAAATCTTCTGCTGAATAGTCTTCAGTTTCTTCAATTTCAGGGTCGTTATCTGTAGCCGATAAAACTTCTTTCATTTTTTTGTGGGCTTCACCACCTTGCGAACTATGGGCTTCGTCAATTATTACTGCATATTTTCTGTCGGGTAAATCGCCAACTTTGTCAATAACAAATGGGAATTTTTGTAATGTTGTGATTATGATATGCGAACCTGAACTTATTGCATAAGCTAATTGAGTGGCATCTTTGTCAATTTTCTGAACTACACCTGTTTTATGTTCAAATTGGTAAATTGTATTTTGCAATTGTTGGTCTAAAACTCTGCGGTCGGTTACAACAATAACGCTATCGAAAACACGATTATCGTCTTTATCATGTAAACTCGATAGGCGGTAAGCCAGCCAAGCAATTGAATTGCTTTTACCTGAACCTGCTGAATGTTGAACAAGATAGTTTTTCCCCGAACCTGCGATTTTTGAATCTGCTGTGATTTTACGAACTACATCTAATTGATGGTAACGAGGAAAAATAAGTTTCTCTTTTTTAAATGTTTTTCCATCAATTTCAATTTCTTCGGTTTGTAAATGGACAAAACGCTGAACAATATCGAGCCAACTATCTTTTTGTAAAATCTCATTCCACAAATAATCCGTTTTATAGCCTGTTGGATTTGGAGGATTGCCTTTGCCTTTGTTAAAACCTTTGTTGAATGGCAACCAATATGTTTTATTGCCATCGAGTTTTGTAGCCATATAAACTTCATCGGGGTCAACGGCAAAATGAACTAATGCACGTTTTTTAAATGCAAAAAGCAATTCTCTATTATCTCTTGTTGTTGTATACTGAATCTTTGCATTGTCGGCAGTTTGCCCTGTAAAGTGGTTTTTAAGTTCCAAGGTGGCTAATGGAATACCATTCAATGAAACTAATAAATCAACGGAATTTTTATTTTGCGAAGAGAAATAAACCTGTCTATAGATTTTTAGTTTGTTTTTGTCATAAAGCACTTGTGTTTCGGGATTTAATCCTGATTCAGGCTTGAAAAATGCCAATCTAAAACGTACTCCATAATCAATAAAACCATTGCGGATTACATCTAAACTACCCCGCAAATCCATTTCTTTATAAATGCGTTGAATAATCCGATTATCAACATCGGAGCCATGAATGCCAGAAATTTTCTGCCAATTTTCAGGTTGTGTTTCCTGTAAGAAGTGTAATACTTCGTATTTAAACAATCCTAATTCAGGGCTGTAATCGGGAGCATTACCTGCCGAATATCCGCCATTATCAATCAATGATTGGACAATTGCAGTTTCAAATGTATTTTCTGTAGTTATCTTACTCATTGTTATTGGGCGTTTTCAATTTCTGCATTTTCGCTTTCGAGAAAACGAGAATAGGCAATATCGTTAAAAATTGATTTTAAAATGTGGTTTTCACGCTTTGTTAGCTCTGGTTTTAATGTGCCAGTTGGATAACATTTTTTTACAAATTCAGTATTCACACCAAAAGTTGCTTCATCAATCACGGTTAGCTTTTCGGGTAATTCTTCACCAATTATTGTTGCCGTATCTGGGTCAATAAAATTTACAGCAGGATTATTTTCAAAACTCACATCTTTTCCTAAAAATGTTTTCTTTCCATCAATTGAGGGCCATAAAACACCAAAAAATTCCGTTGAACCTGGAGGATGAATTTTTGCAATCTGTATTGCTCCGTCTATTGTTGTATATTCGTCTTGGCGTATCATTGTTAGAAGCACTTTGAAAGGTTCCATATCAAAATGACGATATAAAATTTTACCATTGTTTTTTATTTCTTCTTCCAATAATGATTCTGCCTTTTGTGTTTCATCGCCAATAAATTCATAAAACATACCTTCGTCATTAACTTCATCGTGCACAAAAGCAGAAGTTTCAAATTTGTATTTTAATTTCCATAGCCTGAATCTGCCTTGTCTCCATGACCAACCGCCAAATAAAAACTCAAATTCACCCAAAACATCTTTAAAGTTTTGAGTTCCATAGTCTGAAATCGAATTACAAAGCGTAGTAAAAAGATTGGAAAGATATTCAAGTACTTCACTAACATCGGTGTGTGAACTTGAAAGATGCTCGTCAAATTTGATTGAAGAAATGAGATTTAAAATTAACGGATAAGTTCTGTTTGTTTCGCCTGCGAAACAAATCAAACAATCTTTTCGGGGAAGTTCGAATAGTTTTACACCTGAATGCCATCTTTCGCCACCCGAAAGGCAACTATCAGTTGCGAAGATTAGTTCTTCGTTATTATTTACTTTTCTTATCCATGAAACACAAAGTGTCATATTGCATTCGATTTAAATTACTTTTACTTTACCTGTTGCCACTTCTGAAATTAGAGCTGTTTTGTATTCCTTCAATTGTTCAATTAGATTTTGAGATAGTTCGACTTTTCTATCAATTAATTTTATTTCTTGATTTATAAAATCCGTAATAATTTGCTGTTCTTCAATGGGAGGCATTAAAATAGGAGAGGCATTAAATTTGTCAACTCCAAGTCCATATCTAGTGATTCCATTAGCAGAGACTTCAAAATAGGATTTTAAAAACTTACTTTTAAAATATCTAAAAAGATATTCACCATTAACATTATAAGGTTTAATGTGAGTCAAATGATAACCACAAACAACATTATCGAAATCTTCTAAAACTAATGCAGGATTACCTATATCATCTGGTGTTTCAGAATCCTTTGTTGCAATTACATCCCCTTTGCGTAAAATAAATTTCTCAATTTGGCTTTCACTTGCAGTTGCTTTCATGAAATCAATCTCACTAGTAATGAAATCGTTTTTATATACGTCTATGTAGTTACAGAGAAATATTTCTATTTCATCATCTTTACTTTTCTTATCAATATTACTTGGATTGGCATCAGCAACATACTTTAATTTCTTAATTTCCCAATGTGCAGGTATTTCTCTAAGCCATTCAATTCCACTGTCTTTTAGTTTCACATTTGGATTAATTCCTTTTGTAACAGCCTGATTTATCGTTGCTTCTTTTTCTTCTTCAAAAAGTAAGAGCAATTCTTCCTTTTGCTTAATAAGTTCGTCAATCTCAGCAGTTTTTTTGTCAAGATAATTGGCTATTGCAATTTGTTCGTCCAACGTTGGCGGTGTCTTCAGCGGAATATCATTAATCTTGTCAATTTTCAAATTAATGCGTGTATATCCGTTAGCTTCTGTAAGAACAAGACTTCGGTAGGCTTTGCTTAGAAGTTGATAATTAATAAAAGGAGCATAGTATTTATCTGTCGTAAAGCGAAATCCTTTGCAAAAGCTATTAAGGTAGGTTTCGCCTAAATCATCCAAAAGAATTGAAGATTTACCTACATCATCAAAGTTTTCGGAACTCATCATAAAGAATAAATCCCCTTTTGCTACTTGGTTTTGTTGCTCGTTTTCTTCAATTACTACTTGTTGTAACTGATTAGGGTCAATTATCTTGTTGTTGCAAATATTTGTAAAAGGAATGAATGGCTTATTATTGAAATTGGATTCTTGATTAAAATCATTTGCACTTTTGCCAGCCAAACCGCCATATAGGTAGCCAATGTATTTTAAACGAATACTTTCCCAGTGTTCAGGTATTTCACCAATCCACTCATTTCCGCTGTCTTTGTATTTTTCGTATCTTCTCATTATTCCAATACTTTCTTTTCAAGTTCAACGGTGGTTTCTTCCAATTTAAGAATTTCTGCTTTTATGTCAGCCAACGAACGCAAAGGTTTAAATTCGTAAAAATACTTTGTGAAATTAATCTCATATCCAATTTTTGTTTTGCTATCATCGACCCAAGAATCGGGCAGGTTTGGTTTTACTTCTCGTTCAAAGTATTCTGCAATAGTTTGAGGTTCAAGCTTTTTGTTTTCGTTGTATTTTAAAAATGGAATGTTTTCGTAATCTCTTAAACTGCTATCTGGCTTGGGTTCTCCTTTACTGTTAGTTTCAATCTTCCCTTTTGCATTTCGTAATGGTTGTTCAACGGTAACACGCCAGTAACCAAAAAATTCGTTTGGGTAAATTTTCACAAATTCGTTTTCTTCAAAATCGCCATAGAGTTTGGTAATAAAGCCAATGCCTTTTTCATCACCATTTTCCGATATTTCTTTTCGTTTGTTTCCAAGCGTTGGCACTTTTTTATTCCAAAATCGGTTGTATTCCAGTTTTCCGTCTTTTACTAATTCTTCGTCTTTGGAGCCAGTAGCATTTATAAGTTGAATTTTACCTTTTCGTTCATCGCTTTTGCGATTATTGATTATCCAAACATAAGTTGAAATACCAGTATTGTAAAAAAGTTGGTCGGGCATTGCAATTACTGCTTCGAGCCAGTCATTTTCAATAATCCATTGGCGTATATTGCTTTCTCCGCTGTTTGCCTGTCCAGTAAAAAGAGGTGAGCCATTAAAAACAATTCCAATTCGGCTGCCGTCTTTCTTCATTTTTGAAATCATGTGTTGCAGAAAAAGCAACGAACCGTCATTGATACGAGGCAATCCAGCACCGAAACGACCTGAATAACCTTTGTTCTCATATTCTGATTTGATTATTTTTTCTGCTTTTTTCCAGTCCACTCCAAAAGGAGGATTTGAAAGCATATAATCAAACTTTTCATTTTCAAGTCCGTCAACGGTAAATGTATTTCCAAACTTTATGTTTGAAGGATTTTGCCCTTTTATTAGCATATCCGATTTACAGATTGCATAAGATTCTGGATTTATTTCCTGTCCAAAAACTTCAAGTTTTGCTTTTTTATTAAAGTCATTCAAATGTTTCTCGGCAACTGAAAGCATTCCGCCAGTTCCACAAGCAGGGTCATAAAGAGTTTTTACAATTCCGTCTTTGGTTAGTGCTTCATTGTCGGCATTAAATAGAACATTCACCATTAGTTTAATAACTTCTCTCGGTGTAAAATGCTCTCCTGCTGTTTCGTTTGATTGCTCTGCAAATCTTCTAATGAGTTCTTCAAACACATAACCCATTTCCATGCTGTCCATGTCGGATAAGTCTATTCCAGCAAACTTTTTAACGATTTGGAAAAGAATGTCGGCTTTCGGGTCGTCCATTCTTTCAATCTGGTCATCAAAGCTGAAATATTCAATTATTTCTCTCGCACTGGCAGAAAAACCATTTATGTAATTTCTCAGGTTTGCCGCAACTTTATCTGGTTCGTCCTTTAATTTTTCAAAGTCAAATTTGCTTCGATTGTGAAAATTATGTCCAGCAATGTTATTTAAAATCAAATCCTTTGCACTATCTGATTTGTCTTGAATCTTTGGCAAATAATCCAAAACCTTTTCTTTTGTTGGTTTTAAAACACAGTCAAGTCGTCTCAAAACAGTTAAAGGCAAAATTACTTTTCCGTAATCTGATTGTTTGTAATCACCACGTAGCAAGTCGGCTACTTGCCATATTAAATTTGCCTTTGCTTTAAAATCTATCATATTTTAATTTTTCTTTTTTTACGTTTTTCAAAAATACAGTTAAAGTCTGAACATAGCACTGTGTGGGTCGGCGAAATTGCACTCTTTGGCAAAGCTTTGGTTTTGAGCGTTGGCTCGTGGGGCTTTGCCAATGTGTGCAATGTGGGTGGGGTTTCCTTCTTCTTTTTTTGCGGGGGTAAGAAAAAAACAAAATAAATTTCCATCAAATTTGCACCAACTTATCAAAGAGCTAAATTCCATATTTCAATCTTGTCAATTTTGCACGTATCTGTCTGCTGTTCGGTTTTTTTTTACACTTGCCCCTAACGGCTGGCGGTATGAAACGTTGGGGATTGCGGGCTACTATCCTGTCCAGTTACACCGAACTTGATGCGGGGCAGAACGCTTGCATAACCACATAAACCCCAATGTTTTATACCGCTTGTTGGGTGCTGGTGTTCTGTTTTTCCTGTCATTTTTCTTTCAATTTGCTACTTCGTTTCGGTCTGCCGTGCGTTGGGACAGCCACACTCTTTGACAAGCTTTGGCTTTAGCATTGGCTCGTGCGGCTTGGCAATGTGTGTGGCTGTGAAGCGTTGGCATTTCTATTCATTTAATGTGTTTTCTAAAGTCGTCTTAAATTCGTTTTCGTTGTTGTAATTGTAGAACGGAACTGCTGTTATTAAATAAGTGTCTGTGTGGATTTTGATAGTCTTTTGTTCGGTTCTTATTTCTTTCAAAAAGTCTTCTTTCCATTTGTCGTGTCCTAAAAGGTGGTTTCCTTTCGGCTCTATGAAAACCTGAAAAGTCATTTGCTCTCCGTCACGTTGTTTGCAGAACAGTAAAAAGTCTGGTTCAAAAGCTCGTCCTAGTTTGTCGAAGATTTTAATTTCTCTTTCGTTACGGATTAGGTAAATGTTCTCAAACTTCTGATTGAGTCCTTCAAATCGTCTAGAAAACAGTTCTACAAATTTCTTCTCTTCACTTGTTCCGTAATTTGCATTGTAAACATACCACGGCTCGTTGGCTACCAAAGTTTCTTGTCCGTCTGCTCGTTCGCTGTCTTTGTAAACTTTTATTTCCTTGTCCTTGAAAACTTTGTGAATTGGCTCTTTGATATAGTCTGAACCTTCATATTCTGTTGAGTTGCTCTTTATGTCCGCTTCAATGTTTTGCAAAAGACCGTTTAAGGCTTGTAAATAGTCGAAATGGCTAATTTCTTTTAGACGGTTGGTTGTTCCGCTAAATGTGATTTCCAAACTAGCTAAGAAGCCTATGCTTTCAATAAAATTAGAAAGAGAACCTACACTCGGAAAGTAATGAGACAAACTATCAAAATAGAAAAATGGGTTTTGACTTAATGCAAAACGTATTGTATTTTTCGGAATCTCAGTCAGTTTTACGTCTTTGGTTTTGATAGTTTCTGTTTCTGAGGATTCCGCTTCGGTAAAAGCACCCGACATTCTGCCAACGCCTGAAGATAAAGTGTGTCTGTAATTGGTTTTCTTTACACCCAAGTCTGCAAATGATTTTATGTTGTCAAAACTCTTTACCACTTTCTTATTGTAAAAAACGTGTCCGTCTCGGTAAAAATCTGTTTTCTTAAATTCAGGTTTTAAGAACAAATTAAGCTGTACTAAATTAGCATCATCTTCATAAATTCCCGAATCAACAAGGGCTTTCTTCAATTCAGAAATGTATCGGCTATCTTCTTTAGTGTGATAATAAAGTTCTTCCAACGTTTTTAAGTCGTTAGAAATATCATCATCAAATTTTCGGGTAAACTTATCTTGCCCTTCTTCCATTGCAAAAGGATAATACCTTGCTCCACGTCCTATCAACTGGGCTTCTGAAAGTGTGGTTTTTCCTGGCTTTCCGTCTTTACCATCTCGGTCTTCGTAAAGGCGAACAATGTCAAATAAATTTAAAACATCCCAACCTTCATTCAGTTTCTGAACGGCAAAAACGGCACGGATTGGATTGTTTTCATCTTCTAAAGTGTTGAGCAATATTTGATTTTGCTCTGCTTCTGCATCATTGTTGGCACTTAGGCAATTTTCAAATCTAAAATTGGCTTGAATACGCTTAACAATTTCATTGGGTGAAATACCTTTTGTTTCAAAAAATCGGAAAGCCTTTTGAACGATTGGAACGGTAGATGTCATTTGGATTTTCTCCACCATTGCCACCGAAAAATCATCAATCAGTTTATGAAAGTTCTCTTTGTTCTGCTCTGATTCTTTGATTGTCTTTTTGGCTTTGAACAAGATTACGGGCTTCAAATTGATATTGTTTGAAGTTGCCATTTCCTGACGATACAAATTCAAAATCAGGGCTTGGATAATTCGGTCTTGCTCGTCATACAAGGAACGAATTAAGTTGATTTCTTTGGAATATTTGTCTTTGCGAAACTCGGCAAGGTCGTATTTGAAAATAACTTTGTCCTGATAATGGGTTACCAATGCGGCTGTGTCTGTATCAATTGTTGCCGTAAACTCCAACAGGTTATTATCAAAATTTGACTCGTGAATTTTCTTTACTGTATCTTCCCAACTGCCGAACAAATTGCCCGATTTGGTTCCTGCTGCCAAGTGGTGTGCTTCGTCAGCAATCAAAACCAATTTTTTGTCCTTAAAATCTTCGTAGGTTACGCTGTTTTCTTTTGTGTTGTTCAGGTCAATATGCAACTGTTGAATGGTGGTAAACTTCAAATTGATATTCTGATTGTCGGCTTCATCAAAGTTGTCAATCTCTTTGATGAGTACTTCTTTTCCGTCAATCACAATTTTATCTTTGAACAAGTATTTTGAAGCCTGTGGATTGAGAAAATTGTCTTTGGTTTTTTGAATGATATTGTTGCTGTTTACAAAAAACAAAAAGTTGCGATAGCCTTTCTGGTAAAGGTGCAACATCAAACCTGCCATTATTAAAGTCTTTCCGCTTCCTGTTGCCATATTGTAAAGCAAGTGAAACGGTCTTTTGGGTTTGCCTTCGAAGTCTTCTGAATCGCACAAAATGAATCGCTGAAACGCTTCAATTTGGTAAGGTCTTTGACCAAATCCGAGTTTTAAATTGTCGGTAATGTGATTAGGAACTACAACTTGTGCAATTGCTCTTTTACCAAACTCCTGTAATAATGTGTCATACAAAAACGCCATTTGCTTACTTCTTTAATTGGTAAAAATCTTGGGTTACTTTCTTTTCTTCTTTGGTGCAAGCAAAGTCGGCATCATTGAGCGAAGAGAGGTTTACATACAGTTGATTTTTGTCCAAAAGTTCGCAAAGGTGTTGTTTCTGCTCGGCAAGGCTCAAGGCTTTAAAATCTTCTAAATGCTCATCTTGCTTCTTAATATCCACATTGTAGTTCAGGAAACTTTTGGCTTTCATTTGTTCCCAAATCTGCAAAAGTGCTTCGGTGTTTTTGGCTTCTTCAATCTGCTCAATAAAAGTTTGATTGTATTTTTTGAGTTCTAGATAGACGAATGAGCCACCACCTTTCCAATTAACATCTTCATAGGACGATATTCCAGTGTCGTCTCCGTTGATTACATTCTTTAATCTTATTACACTGTCGTTGTCTCCATAATCCAACTGCTCAATTCCAATAAATTGTCTTTTCATCTTATGTGCAACTGCCGCAGTTGTTCCGCTTCCTAAGTGATAATCTAACACAACATCTCCTTCGTTGGTTATCATTTTTATTAACCTATAAAGAATTTTTTCAGGCTTTTTACCATTGCTTAATTTTACACCACCTTCTTCAGCGATTGCACCAGTAGTTTTAATATCTTGCCAAAAATCACAAGGGTTCTTAAAAATATTTGAGTCCGCGAAAATTACCTGTAAACGTGGCTGCTTAGTTTCTCTATTAAAATCTGTTATGTAGAAAAATAAAACACCCTTTTTTGAAACTGCTGCTGCAATATCTTGTTTTGCGACTTTGTCTAAACTTTTTACTAATGTTGCAAGGCTTGAAGAGCCTGCTGTTTTTATAATTCTATAACTGTTCTTAAATAGCCACTTGTATTTCTCATCTTCATTTTCAAAGTCTAGCTCTTTTAACTTTGTTGCTAAAGAAATTTTCTTTACTTTTTTTAGAATTTCATTAGCATTATTAACATCTGTCTGGTCATTAATTTCTTTTGCTTCTAATTCTATTAGTCCAGAACGTTGCTCTTCTGTTAAATTTTCAAGGAATATATTATTCTCTGGGTCCCATTCCTTTTGATCGTATTTGTCGACAGTAATAAAACCTTTGAAATTAGGCATTTTATACATCAAGATAAATTCCTTTAATTTAGGAAATCTACCTTTTGCGTGGTTCATTTTAACGCCACTTGCTTCACTCATTTTAACAGCAACATTATTCAAAAAACGATTTTCAAAAATTTCATCCATCAAAATTTTTAAGTATGCGTTTTCATTATCATCACATTGAACACATATAATCCCGTCCTTTGATAATAGTGTTTTAGCTGTATAAAGTCTGTTTCTCATAAATGTAAGCCACGTAGACCGATTAAAACTATCATTGTAACCGAAGGAGTCGTTGCCAGTATTATATGGCGGGTCAATGTAAATCAGTTTTACCTTTCCTGCAAATTCTTCATTCAGCGTATGCAAGGCTAAAAGATTGTTTCCTTTTATAATCAGGTTGTCGGTTATCGTGCCGTTTTCGTTTCGGTTAAATTGGTCAAGTGGTTTTTCTCCGTCTTTGTCAATGTGTTTGGCATTGGTTAAAACTTTTGGCTCTAAAAGCTGTGTAATCTCGTCTTGTGCCAAAATTTCATTAAAGAAAATTTCTTCTCGCTTGTCTTCTTCACGGCTTTGTCCGCCTTCGAGTATGCAGTCTTTAAATGGCCAAACCAAAGTCACTTCATTACGTTGTTTCAGAAATTTTCCGTCAATGGTTAGTCCTACTTTGTTTTTGTATTGGGTGTAGCTGTCGTTAAGGTAGTTTTTCTGTTCTAAAAACTGCACGAATAGGTTTTGGTTGAAAACCAACGTGCCTTTCACGTTAACAAAAAACTTCTCTTTCAGGTCTGCATTGTCGAGCAACAGTCCAATTAATTCTTCGTCAAAATTCTGTGCTTTGTTCAGAACCACCCATTTTTTAAGTTCTCCGTTGTCTGTCACGAAGTTGGGTTCTTTCTTTAGTTGTTGCTCTAATGTTTCGTATAGTTTCATTTAATTCAAATTCTTAATTTTAAGTTTCAAAAATACATTTTTCAGGTCGTTTATTTTCCCATTTACCATAATACTTACTAACGAGTTTTCAAGGGTGGTGGGTGGGCTTGGGTGCGTTGGCAAGAAAACTGCTCTTTTGCAAGCTGAAGCATCGGCTTGTGTGACGGAGCTTGCGAATGTGCAGTTTTGTGCGTCGGCTGTTTATCATTTCGTTTTTTCTTTTTCTGTCTTTAAGTAGCAAATTGTCTGTTGTGTCGTTGTCTTTTTACACTTGCACCCAACGGCTGGGGGTTGGTAAAGCGCTGGAGATTGAAACGGTTTTCTTATCCAACTGAACGAAGCTACGAAAAAGCGAGAAAGTTTCCTAATCCGCTATCAGCCAGCGTTTTATTAACCCCTTGTTGTGTGCAGTTATTTATTGTTAAGTTCATTCCAAAATTTTTCAAGATTTGTAAAGTTATTTAAGTTATCCGCTTTAAAAATATCTTCTAATCTTTCAAGAAGCCTCCAGCCTTGACCTTTTGATTGTCTTATTTGTTTTGTGTCTGCTTCTTTTATTATGTTATATTTCTCCAGAAGAGGTATTATTTCTCCTAATATTAAATCAATTTCATTTGGTTTAAAACGTATTTGGAGATTGAAATCAGTAACTAAACTTGTCCTATTGTAGGTATTTAAAAATCTATATGCTTGTTTCCTAATTGGTGTTTCTTCTATTCGGATTTGTTCTTCATCTTCTTCTCTTAGAAATTCTTTTTCATAGTCTAGCCATAAAATATTATAAGATTTTAATATCTGATATATTAACAATGGTTCATATGCTTGCCTTGATATTTCATCTCCGTTTTTTTCGATAATACTATGAATTTCAGAGTTTTCAATAATAATGTTTTCAAAATTATATTTTGAACTTTTATCAAATAGAATTTGAGTAAAAATACAATTATTAAAAGAAATATTATTCATAATAAGGTTACGGAAATTTATATTGATAAATAAACCATATGAGAAACCAATGTTTTTAAATTCTTTATTTTCAAATATCAAACCTGAATATGTAATTTTGGATAAACCTTTTTCGAGGCTAGTGCCAAAAATCAAAGTATTTTTAGATGTATAATTATTTAATAAAAATGGGACTAAAGTGCCAATATTTTGATGTAAAAGTGAAGGTTTCCACTCTTTTGATACACTTTTTTCGAGAACATCTAATATTTTGGGTATATCATCACAACTTTTCAACAAGTTACATGTGTAAAGACCAACAGCATCAGGCAACTGAGAATGTTCAAGAAACTTCTTTAAATTATTGTATTTAGAGTTACCGTTTTTAATTGAAGAGTCGATTAAGTTTACTAATGCTTGTGCAATAAAATAGTTTTTGAATTCAGGATGGTCGAACTTCCTATAATTCATATCATTATTATATGGAACTAAAAGAGCATGCATAGCAACCATACGTGTAATTTCTGTTTGCCTTTTGTCATCATTTATTTTCCACTCATCACATAATACTTTTGTAATAAAAATTATTTCATCAACTGAAATCCTTTCTGATTGAGCTAACCACATTTCTTCTGCTATAGAAGATAACAGAATATGATGTTGTTTTTCAGTTAAATAAGGTACTCCTTCTCTTGTAATCCATTTGTCTGATACTTCCCTTTTTATAAATTGGTTAATTATTGAAGCAATACCATCTAGTGAATCATCAATATTACCAATAAATTCACTTGGGCTTTTAGAATACTCAACAATTCCCTTAATTATTCGTGAGAATAAAAATGGTTTTGTTAAAAAAGCATGCTCAGTATTATTTTGAACAAGATTCGATATTTCGTCATAGGTTTTTTCTGGTTCTAAAGAACAGTTTTTTATTATGAGGTAGTCATCTAAATATTGAATATTTTCGGACTTTGACCAATTTGATAATTTTAACTCATTAAAAACGCAGTCATTAGAAACAAAACTACGAGGTAATAGTTTTGATTTTTTTATATAGTCATCGTGGTCAAAAAATGTTCTTCTAGATGCAGCAATAAAAGTTCCTTTTCCTTCCATTTGCTGTATTAGATTAGATAGAGAACCGAGTGCTTCATTGTTTCCGCTTTCAGCCGCTAGTTCATCGAAGCCATCAATTGCAAGAACTAAAAAATTTTTTTTCATTAACGTATATATAGAAGACATAAATAAACCAGAAAAGCGAATTTCTCCTAAATCCCGCATTATGGCTTCATCTAAACGAACTAATTGACGGCCTTGTAAATCAATATGTAAAAACAAATAAGGACTTTCACCTTTTAAATATCTTTTAGCTTGTTGGTATTGAAATTCTTTAAGTAAATAAGTTTTACCGTGTCCAGCATCAGCAGTAATAAATGTTACTTTAGTACTAAAGGGTAATAAATCATCACATTCTTTTTTTAACAAATCAAGAACTTTCCCTTTTTCCCCAATAAATGAATTGTTAAATGTTTTTAAGATACCTTCACCTTCAACGAATGGTTCTTCCCCAATGATTTTTTGACTATTTTCCCTTGATTCAATTAATCTATTCGCAAGGATGTCAAGTCTAGCAATATATTTTGTTAAGAATGTTGAGTACGAATAAGTTTGTCCTTCTTGGTCTGTAATATTATATTTATCATTTTCCCTATCGTAGATTATCTTAAATATAATTTCTTTACCAAACCTTTCAATTATTGACTCACCAGTATTTGTTACTTCAACATTTTCAGGTTTTTCAGAAAATGCTTTCAAGTCTTCAATGATTTGTTTATAATTATTCATAGTTATGTGGTATTATTTCAACATTGAATGGTTCTAATATTTCTTTGTAATTATCCAAAAGTAATGCATTTTTAATGGCTAAAGTAATTTTCTTGTCACTTTCAGAAATTATATGTGACCCCAATGCTAATGGAGGGAAAAAATCTGTGTCATCAGAAAAAAGTAGAATATACTTTATATCAATTTCATTACAAAATGAAATTAAATCGCATGATAACATTGTATCTACCATCTTCTGTTCTATTGATATAAATACATTTTTATTCTTTGTTGTACAACCAGGAACAGAACATATCCTATTTTTGGATTTGGTGAACTTATTTAAAATTTTTGCAGGACATACATTTTTATTCTCTTCGCAAATTGAAGTTAGTAAATTAGTATTTACCTTTAATCGAGGCAAACCGTTTTTCTCTCTTAATGTGTTATGCCAGATATAATTAATACCATATAAAGATGTGGCAATTTCAATTGAACCATAAATTCTTCTTAAAGGATTAATTTGAATATATGGAAAAAGGTTTATTTGAGCTAAAATGTTGACTAAGATTGATGCTTTTGAACTTAATGTATTTTCTTTAAACCAACCACCATATAATCTAATATTAATTTTATTAATGTTAGGTATATCAAATACAATTTCATTTACAATATTTTTGAATACGACAAAAAAATCATTTTCATTATAACTTGACAAATCTTTTTTAAATAAATTATCAAAGTCAATAAGAACAACTGCTGTTTTATTATTCATTATTCTTTAACTAAATATGTACGAAAAATTCTATAATTGCACACAACGGCTGGGGGTGTGGCGAGTGTGGGAGAGCGTGTTACGTTTTCGTCGCCCGACGAAAACGCCCGAGCGGGCGAAACCGCTCCGAAGTTCCAGTATCAACCCACATTGGCTACACCCCTTGTTGGCAACTGGCAATTTGTCTTTAATTCATTATAGGTGTCATTTTCAGGATTTTCACTACGAAACTTTTCTTGTCGTCAGTCAATTGTGCTGAATATGTGATGTTATATAAATCTGAATCAATAGATTTAATCAATGCTTCACAAGTAACCATATTGTACTCCTTTTTTATTTCTATCGTTCTTATATTCGTTACTTGAATACCTAGTGATTCAATTCTTTCATCTAGCACGTCTATAAGGTGCTGTGCTCTTTCGTTTTCGGTGTCATTTTTTAGTTGGCTATATGTTGGATACCCCCAAACACTAGCGTGCGTACTATACAAATGCTGAATTAGAGCAGGTACTGCTTGATTTCGCATTTCATTTGTTGCTAACTCAACAACAAGTTTTTTTACTTCCTCAGAGTTGCCGTCAATTGTTTTGCCTGTATTACAAGCATTCAAAGTAATTAAGAAGCTTAAAAATAACATTATACGTTTCATAGGTCAAAGGATTAAGTTTATTATTAGCAAGTTACTATAAATTAAATTTTTCGTTGTCGTGTAAAACAAGGATATCTTGATTGAAAATGTTACTGTATGCAGATGAATACTGTGTGTGAATGGGTATTATTTTAGAGGGATTTAGTGCATTTGCAAACTTTTTCAGTGTATTAACACTTGCGTGTCCGCTTGTATGTATGTCAATGGTATTTAGGTTTTTACTAACAAGCCTATTTATAAACTCCTTGGTGAATGGCTGCTCCTTGTAACCATTCCACATAGAATACAACAAATTACCATACATAAGATTAATCTTTTCCAAATCAATTTTCATCGAAGGGCGAACTAGCATAACATAACCTGATGGTTTGTTTGAAATTTCACTTATTCTAATGCTTGCCTTTGAATACTTTTCAATAAGTGAGTTGTTTCCTAGTTTAATTAGTTTCTGTAATAGATATTCGGGATAAAATACTCGTAGATTCGAAAACCCGTTTAGCGGTGTTGGAAGTTTGGAGAACTCTGAAAGGCAATCGAGGATTTCAGCAGTATAAACATCTAAAATTAAAACCTTTCGAGAACTCAAGCACGCCTTATATATTGAAACTATCTGTAAAGTTTCACCACGTTGTTGAAGGTTTTTCCTTTCTCTCATTGCGAAGTGAAGCGTAGCGAAACGAAGCAATGAGAGAAAGGAAAGCGTCCGGAGAAAAACTTGTTTTATTATTTTTGTT
>Ga0334883_1002263_pt1 | contig 24275 bp, 14 predicted proteins | sample GraSluR1_MG_6_FD_207230 | JGI IMG/M metagenome (GOLD analysis project Ga0334883, IMG submission 207230) | Sludge microbial communities from methane-producing bioreactor in Wageningen University, Netherlands - Granular Sludge_09_05-R1 | ecosystem: Engineered > Bioreactor > Anaerobic >...
CCGTGGGCGATGGCGGGGCCAGATCCCCGGCCTGCAGGGGCGGCTTCGCAGGAGACGCCCCCCGCCGATCTACCCAAACCACACCCCGTAGCGCAGGAAGGGACCTCCCAGCGCGGCGCCCAGTGAGCCCCAGATCGCGCCCGCCACCACGAAGTGCCCCAGAGCGAAGCCCAGGAACCCGGGCAGGGCGTTGAGATAGGCCTTGTGCCCGCCGTAGCGGAGCAGGACCGACTTGGCGAGCCAGACCAGGAAGAACGAGCCCCACAGCAGGCTGCCGTAAGAGCAGGCCATGGCGTAGCCCAGAGGGTGCAAAGGCGAGCCGAAGAACATGGCCCGGATGACGGTCAGCAGCCCCAGGAAGGCCCCACCCGACAGGGTGGCGATGATCCGCGGGGCCTCCGGCGCCACCGGCATCTGCGTGGCCTTCCACACCGCGGCATACTCCGCCCGGGCGTTGGCCGCGCCCCACAGACCGCCACGGAGCCCTACGGCCCCCTCCTCGTAGTACGGCGTCAGATGGAACCAGAAGGACGCCAGCGATCCCACGGCGATGGCTCCCACCAGGAGGTTGAGCACGGCGCTCTTGCGCAGGCCGGCGCCATGCCCCAGCGTCAGTCCCTCGATGCCGTACCCCGATACCGCCGGAAAGAAGCCTCTGGAGAGGAACACGAACAGCGAGAAGATGGTGGCGGAGCGGTATTCGGGGCCGAGGCCCACGATGGTCTGCGAGTTGGTGAAGTACTTGATGACCTTGTGCTGTTGGCCATAGGGGAAGGCCCACACCAGAGGCACCCCCGTCTCGGCCCGCAGCCGGGCATACACGACGGCCACGGAGACGAGGATCGCGAAGTACAGCACCGCCAGCCACAGGGCCATGCCGGCGGCTCGGGCAAACAGGATCACCGCCAGGAACCCCACCAGAGACCCGATGAGGGCCCACTGGTTCACGGCCGGCGCCGGTTCATCCCCCGGCCTGGTCAGGCGCAGTATCGACAGCATCGCCTGCTTGAAGGGCACTCGCGCCTTCCAAAACAGGATCACGGCCAACACGATGTACGCCCCGATGCCCTGTTCCTGCTCGAAGGGCATTCCGGACACACGGTAGCCGACCATGGACATGGTCACCGCCTGCATCTTGTTGAACAGGTAGAAGAACCAGATCGAGAAGGATAGCTCGGTGGAGATCAGATAGCCCAGCCCCACCAGCTCCGGCCGGAAATGGAGCACCAGAGGGCGCAAGGCGTCCCAGGGCGCCCCCGTCAGCGCCGTCCCCAGGTCGAAGGTCATTCCCCCGCTGGGGCCTCCGAAGAAGACCCCGCGCACGATGTTGATGGCGTTGAGAACCAGCGCGATCCCGATCCCGATCCAGGCGGCCTTTGTCCGGAAGAACGGCGTGTCTGAGTACTCCGGATCGATCATCTGCAGGGGTAGGCGCACCAGAGGGAACACCAGGCGCTCGTCGTGCACCCACGGATCGTTGAAAAGCACCATCAGGCACGTCAGCGTCCCGCCGAAAACCGTGAGGAAGCCAACCCAGGACACGATCGGCCACCTCCACGCGTCCCAGGGCACGTGGCCCGTAGGCGAGCTCTCGTAGACCCACTTGTGTACCGCGGCATCCGCCGGTGCCATCCAGGCCGGTATGAACTGAGCGAGCTCCTCCAGCGGGGCGTCGGGGCTGGTGTAGTAGAACGGGGCCGTCAGGCACGCGATGAGAAACCGGCCGATGCCACAGGCGAACATGAACGTGGCCACCGTCACGAACAGGAAGATCGTGATCAGCTCGGTGGTCGTGAGCGGCCGGATCAGCTTCTGCCTGCGCAGCGCGCCGTTGAGCAGGATGAGGAAGATGAGCGCTCCGACCCCGGGAATCGACGGCACGGCCTCGGTGCCCTGGCAGGCCAGAGCCACGATCTCAGACTGCTTGACCCAAAACCCGCTGAGAATCGTGAGGATCAGAGCGATGACCACCGAGCGGGGGGTCACCCACTGCCGCGGTTGCTGGTCGTGATCCGGGGATGCGGTGAGATCCGACTGGTTGGTCTGGGGAGTAATCGCCGACGCAGGTTCGTGTTTCAAGTCGTCTTAGTGTCTCCTTCTTCGGTCTCCGCGGCCCGAGCCCGCCGCACCCATCCGCCCCTCGGCCTGGAAGCACAGAAGTGCCGCGCCCCGGTTCGCCGGGGCCCGGCACGGGTATGGCCCGCTGCCTATTCCCCGGATCGATGCGCGATTCCTTCTGCCCCCCCAAGCTTCAGTGAAACATCGGCTCCCGCCCGGCCGATGCACGCCACCGTGGGCCGGACGCCGTCACGCCTCCTGCTGAGTCAGCAGGCGCTTGACCACCTTGCCCGAGGGGTTCCGGGGCAAAGCGTCGCGGAACTCGAAGACCTGCGGGACCTTGTAGCCGGCGAGCCGCTCGGCGCAATGGCGCTTGAGGTCGCGCTCCGTGGCGCCGGCCCCCGGTCGTAGCACGACCACCGCCTTGACCACCTCGCCGAACACCGCGTGCGGCTTGCCGATGGCCGCGACCTCCGCCACGTCCGGGTGGCCGGTGAGCACGTTCTCCACCTCCACAGGGTACACGTTCTCCCCACCGACGATGATCATCTCCTTCTTGCGCCCCTGTAGGAAGACAAAGCCCTCCTCGTCGATGAAGGCCGTGTCGCCGGTATGTAGCCAGCCATCCACAATCGCCTCCGCGGTGGCCTGGGGCCGGTTGTAGTAGCCCTTGACCACGCCGGGCCCCTTGACCAGCAGCTCCCCCACCTCCCCCGGGGGAAGCGGCCTGCCCGCGTCGTCCACCACCTTCAGCTCCAGCCCCGGCACCGCCGTCCCGATGGACTCCGGCCGCTCCAGGGCCTGCTCGTCGGGAAGCACCGTCGTCACCGAGGTGGTCTCCGTGAGCCCGAAGAAGTTGTGCAGCCGTGCCTGCGGAAACACGTCGCGAAGCTGCCGGATGGAGCGCACCGGCATCGGCGCCCCGGAGTAGGCGACAAGGCGCAGACTGGACACGTCGAACCTCTCGATCCCCGGGGTCTGCAGGAGCAGAATCATGGTCGTGGGCACGGCGAAGAACGTGCGCGCACGGTGCTCCTGCACCAGAGCGAGGATCTCCGAGGGCGCGGTGCGCGCCGTCACCACCAGCCTCGCCCCCCGGTGGAACGCGGTGGGCATGATCGTATTGAGGCCCGTGACGTGAAACAGGGGCACCACCAGGATATGGACATCGTCCTCCACGAAGCCGTGCCCGGCGATGGTCGATTGCACGTTGAACAGCACGTTGCCGTGGGTGATCATGGCGCCCTTGGGCAGGCCGGTGGTACCCGAGGTGTAGATGATCGCCGCCACGTCTTCCGGACCGGCCGGGTGAGGTGCGCACGGCTCGCAGGGACGCAGCAGGTCGTCAACCGGGATCGCGTCCGCCCCATCAACGTCGATGCCCACCACGGCCCGCAGTGCTTCGAGCCCCTCCACGGCCTGTCGCACCGTGTCCCAGACGCCGCGGTGCACGACCAGCACGGAGGCCCCGGCGTCATCGAGGATGAACTGCATCTCCTGAGCCTTCAGGCGGATGTTAATCGGCAGCGCCACGGCGCCGGCGCGAATGGCTCCGAGATAGCACACGATGGAGTGCAGGCAGTTTTGCATCGCCAGAGCCACGCGCTCGCCGGGCCGCACGCCCAGGCGCGAGCGCAGGTTGCCCGCGAAGGCCGATACCAGTTGGTCCAGCTCCCGGTATGTGTAGGGGCGCTTCTCGTGGATGACGGCCACCCGCCCCGCGTGTTCCGTCGCCGCCAGTGTCCACAGGTCATTGAGACTTGTCATGGCTTCACCTGCCTGCCGGGTTGGGGAGCAGTGTTCGCGCTGGGCTCACCCATCGCCTTCTCGGGGACAGTCCCGAGGCGCGAGTACGCTGGTCTCGGGCCTCCAGTAAAGGGCGCTTGGCCGCGTCCGACGGCGGTCAACGGCAGATACCGGCGGCCGGCGCCGGGGAGGGCATCGCGCGATTGCGGAAGGAGACAGCCATGACTCACACGGACCTGGACGTGGTCACCGGCGCCTTCGGTTTCTCCGGCAGGTACATCGCCCGCGAACTGCTGGCCCGTGGGCGCAAGGTCCGCACGATCACCGGGCGCCCCGAGCACGAGAGCCCTTTCGGCGAGCCGGTTGAGGTGCGACCCTCTGACTTTGACGCCCCCGACAGGCTCGCGGAGCATCTTGCCGGAGCAGACACGCTCTACAACACCTACTGGATCCGCTTCCCCCACAGGGGCCGCACATTCGAGGGGGCCGTGGCCGACACGGCGGCACTGCTGGCCGCCGCGAAGGCCGCAGGAGTGCGCCGTATCGTGCACGTGAGCATCACCAACCCCTCCGAGGACTCCCCTCTCCCCTACTTCCGTCTGAAGGCCGAGGCCGAACAGCTCGTGCGGGCTTCCGGACCCAGTCACGCCATCATCCGCCCCACGGTGATCTTCGGCCCCGAGGATATCCTGATCAACAACATTGCCTGGATGGTGCGGAGGTTTCCGGCGTTTCCGGTTCCGTGGGGCGAGGCTCCGCTGCAGCCGGTGTTCGTCGAGGACCTGGCGAGGTTGGCCGTGGAGGCGGGCGGTGGCGCCGAGGATGTGGTCTGGGACGCCGTGGGGCCCGAACGGTTCGGGTTCTTTGACCTCGTCGCCACGATCGCAGAGGCTCTCGGTCGTCGGGTCCTGCGCGTACCTGTGCCTCCGACGCTCATGTGGCTGGGCTCCCTGGCGATGGGCGCCCTTGTCCGGGACGTTGTCCTCACCCGCGACGAAGTGGCCGGACTGACGGCGGGCCTGCTCGTATCGGCCGAGGCGCCCCGCTGTTCCACGTTGCTGAGCCGCTGGCTTTGCGACAATGCGGCGACGGTGGGCGCTGCGTACCACTCGGAGGTACGGCGGCATTACTGAGCGCGGTGCCTGGCCGTAATGCATGTCACTCGGGACGATCATGTCTATTTACCATATAACACGTCGCATGTTGCCGTTGTCTTGTCCTGAAGCTACCTTCGTGAGTTCGTAGATTGTGGTATACTGAACATGTTGGGAATGCGCGCCCCGGAACTGGGGCCAGCCTAATGTCGGGAGGTGCGAGACTTGAGGAAGGGTTTCACGCTTATCGAGTTGCTGGTGGTGATCGCGATCATTGCCATCCTGGCGGCCATTCTGTTCCCGGTGTTCGCCAGAGCACGGGAGAAGGCCCGTCAGGCAAGCTGCTCGTCCAACATGAAACAGCTCGGCCTGGCGATGCTGATGTATGCCCAGGACTACGACGGCCGTCTCCGGGCAAGCTACAACGCGGCCGGACCATTGGTTACGCCTCGCCAGGGCGAGGGTAGTTGGCAGGCGCTTAGCTACTACTATCCCTACATCAACAACACGCAGATCTACGTCTGTCCCAGCGTTGGCAGCCAACTGTCCTACGGGCAGGTGGTGTGGAACCCGACTTCCGGCGCCATGGCCAACAACGGCGCCACGAGCATCGACCGGATCGGAGATGCGGCTCCCAACGGCGTGGCGGGCACGATCATCATCGCGGAAGCGTCCAATGTGTGGCTCTGGGACTGGGGAGAGGAAGCCGGCAATCAGAGCCTCTTTCCGCGCCTGCGCCAGGCCCACAACGAGGGGCTCAACTGCACGTACCTCGATGGGCACGTGAAATGGCAGAAGTACAGCGGGCTCACCACGGTGGACTTCGGCGGCACCAAGCCGGGGTACAGCGCTCCTTAAGTCACCACAGCGTTGTCGGGGCCGGCAGGGATCGCCCTTACCCGGGCCCTGTGCGCCGTGGGTGATCCCCCCGATCACCGGAAGTTGCCGACAGAGCCGGAGCAGACCTCCACGGGTCTGGCTCCGGCTTTGTCTTGCGGTTGCACTTGCGGCGTGCCGCGGTGGGAGGTGGCCCGCCGCGGCGTGGAGAAGGAAGATCTACCCGTACATATCTGACCGCAAAGAGGCGATTGGTTGCCCCAGGCTCAACCCACCCTCTCATCCCCCTCACATGACCCCGGCATGCTCTGCGTCGAGTTACTCGGCCGCACGGGCTATGTGGAAGCCCTGGCGCTGCAGACCGCGCGCGTACGGGAGCGCCGTCTGGGCACCCGCGGCGACTGCCTGCTGCTCACCGAGCACGATCCGGTGGTGACCGTCGGGCGCGCCACCGAAGCTTCCGAGGCCCCGGACGCCGTCGCCCTGCGGGCGGCCCGCATCGCCCTGCACGAGGCCAGCCGCGGAGGCAAGGTGACCTACCACGGCCCCGGGCAGCTCGTGGGCTACCCGATCGTCGATCTGCGCCCGCGGGGCAAGGACCTGCATCGCTTCGTGGAGTGTCTGCAGGCGGCGCTCATCCGGGCCCTGCGGGAGATGGGGCTGGCGGCTACATCCTGCGACGGTCTCCGCGGTGTCTGGGTTGACGGGCGCAAGATCGCCTCGATCGGGGTGGCGGTCCGTGGCTGGGTGACTTACCACGGCTTCGCACTGAACGTGTGCGGAGATCTGTCGGCGTTCGATCTCATCTGCCCCTGCGGTATCATGGGGGTCCGGATGACTTCGATCGCCGAGGAACTCCCATCTGCCCCGGCATGGAACCAGGTGCAGGGGATGGTTGTCGAAGCAGTTGTGGCGGAGTTCGGCTACCGGGGCTGGGCGGCCTCTGCGTAGGCTCTCAGTCCGGGCCGCAACTCGGCTACATCCAGGCAAGCAAGAGGGATGTGTCCGGCATGGCTCAGCAAGATGGCGCGATCGGGCAGGCCGCCGTGGCGTCGCCTGGCCCCTCCATCGTCCCCGCTGCCCTGGGGATGCACATCGGGCTGGCGGTCGTCTGTGGCTCGGCGGTGTACACCGGCTGGCAGCGTGCCATCGTCACGTTGCCGCAGTGGGGCGTCATGCTGCTTGTGGCGGCGGCGCTGTTGGCGGCGGCGCTGTGGCGCAGATCCGGCATGGAAGAGCAGGTCTGGGTCCGCGGTTGCCTGGCCCTGGCGGGACTGCTGCTGTTGTTCCTGTGCTATGACCCGCAGTTGGGCGCCATCGGCCCCCTGGCCGACCTGCTGCCCGCGCCCCTGGTCTTCGCCTACCCCAGCATCGCGCTTCCCGCCATACTGCTGACCTTCATCTGCTGGATCGCGTACAGGCGCGGCGGCGGCGAGCCGGCGGAGGTCGTGCCGTTTCGAGCGGCCGCCTGGTGGGCGATGGGCCTGATAGCGGCGCTGGCGCTGTTTGCCTATGCGGTCCTACACGGCCCCCACTCGCTGGCGCTCGAGTCCACACTTCGCCCGATCCTCGCCGCCACACAGGGCGGTCTGCTGGTGATTGTCCTCACCGGTATCGGCGGAGGACCGGCGGTGCGACGCGCCCCCCATGTGTACATGGCGCTGGCGCTGGTGCTCGCGTTCGCTCGGAACATCGCGTACCCCGTCGGGTAGAGGCGGGCAGACACCGGGACCCATGGCCCCGGAAAGAGCGATCATCCCATGCCCCGTAACCAAGCGGAAAGCACCGCGAGCGTCCGGCCGGGCCTGATCGAGGTCCTGGTTCTCGTCACCATTGCGACGGCCTGCTCGCAGATCGGCTATGTCGGTCATCCCCGCTATGGCCCGTTCGTCGCCGCTGCCGATGTCCTGTGTGCCCTGGTCTTCCTGGGCTGGGCGGGCCGCGAGTTGCTGGTCAGACGCCGTGCTCTCCGGACCCTGCCCTGGCCCCCGGCGGCGCTGTTCGCCTGGCTGGCGGTGGGCGCCCTGTCCCTGGGCAAGTCGGTGCTCGACCCCGCAGGGGGGCTGTCCCCGGGCGCGGTCAAGGCCGGTGTCATTGAGCTCGCCCAGATCGGCCTCTACTTCCTGGCGGGGTACATGCTGTTCCACGAGGCCCTCGACACGCCCGAGAAGCGTCGACGCTGCATGATGGTGCTCTTCGCGGCCGTCTCGGTGGCTGTGATCTGGGGACTGGCCGACTACATAACGCAGCCCGACGCCATGGAGGTGAAGGCAGGTTTCGGGAACCGCAACGTTTACAGCGCGTTCCTTGTAATGGTGCTTCCCCTTCTGGTGGGGTTTGGGATGCACGAAGGTGATGTGCGCCTGCGCGCATGGAGTCTGGGGCTTTGCGGGGTCGGGATCGTCACCATGCTCGGACCGCCTCACGTATGGCTCCTGCTACTGGTGTTGTGCGCCATGATCTGGGCCCGCGGCGGAGCATGGCGCAGGGCCCTGGTTCCCGCGCTGGTCGTCTTCACACTGGTGGTGTCCTTCGCCCTGCCGAGGAACCGCGACGCCAATGTCCTCGAGCTTGCCGACCTGTATGAGCGCGGGGACCTGTACAAGCTGGAGGAGTCCGCGGGCGAGCTGTCCCCCGAGGACCTCCTGATCGTCAAGAAGCGCTGGTTGGAGTGGCAGCCTGCGCTCCTGATGATCACCGAGAACCTCCCGCTGGGTGTGGGAGCCGGAAGCTTCCAGCGGTCCATCGGAGAGGCGCGTTACTACTCGGACGTGCCGAATGTCAAGAAGAGCGAGCCGGACACGAACAACCTGTACCTGGTGATGGGCGCCTCCATGGGCCTGGCTGGTCTCGTCTGCCTTTTGGCGCTGCTGGGGTTCTTCTGGAGGATCGTCTCGCGCCGGACCCGGGGTCCTGAGTGGGAGCGCGGGCTTTGGACCGGGCTTCATGGTGCGATGATGGGGCTCATGGCGGCAAACATCTTCAGCAGTCTGTTCGTCAGAGGATGCAGTCTGGTCTGGGTTCTCGTCTTTGCCCTTATCGCGGTAAGCGCCAGGGGAGCGGGCGGCGAGGATTCTCACAACACGCCGACGAGGTGAGCGCAGATGAAGTTGCACCTGACGGTCGCGACAATCGCTCTGGGACTGGCGCTGTCGCTGACGGCCGCCTTCGCCGCGGATGTGAAGATCGTGGTGGAGTGCGAGAGCTCGAAGTCCGTCACGCCTTCGATGAAGATCTCCGCCGACAGCACCGCCTCCAAGGGCAAGTGCATCGAGATCCCGCTGCGGCGTCCCCACGCCACGACGGAGACGGGACCCTCAGACAAGGGGAATGCGGTCTACAAGATCAACGTGCCACAGACGGCCACGTATCAGTTCTGGGGCCGCTGCTGGTGGTACGACGCCTGCGGGAACTCCTTCTTCGTGCTGATCGACAGCGACACGGTGACTGCCAAGACCCCCTACATCACCGACCAGACCTTCAAGAAGTGGCACTGGGTGGCCGGCCCCAGCGTGAAGCTGACCAAGGGCGTCCACACCATCCGCATCCAGAATCGTGAGGACGGGGCCAAGATGGATCAGTTCCTCCTCCACACACGGCCCAAGAGCCGCTATCAGCCGTCGCGTCCCGAGACCGAGACGCCCCAGTATATCGCAAAGTAGTGGCCTGCAAGCCCGCGGGGGCTGCAACGGAACGGAGCCACCGCGCGTATCGATAGGCGCGGCCGGGGATATCGGTTGCCCCGGCCGCGGTCCCATTCCGAACGCCGCGGCGCGCTGCGACCCGAGTCCCGGCGACGCCTATTGGTGCCGGACGACACCGGCGGCCAAGACCGCCCCTCCCACGGGGCCCCTGGGAGCATATCACCGGCCTCTGTAGCCCAACCGGGTTCGGAGGCCTGTTGGCGACAGGACACTTGCCGTCTCGACCCTACCGCGCCGGCGGCGGGCTTCTCCCTCCCGATAGGATGTGAGGCTGTGACACAACCACGGACTGCGTGGGCCCTGATGGTCATCATGCTGCTTGCCGCATCCATGGCGTGGGGCCAGTCCGCCGCGCTGACGATGCTTGAGGATCCGGCCGAGGGCGCTTTCGCCCTCTCCGGGAGCTTCACGGTGACCGACCCGGCCGCGCTTGACTTCCGACTGGTGTTCGGGGGTAACGGCCAGGCCGACTCAGCGCACTATGAGGTACGCGTGGCCGGTGGTGGCGTGGCCCTCCTCACCGTGGACGGCGAGACGGCGACTCCCCTGGGCGACACGGCCGACGTGCCGGAGCTGCAGGCGGAGCAGGAAGTCACCTTCTCCCTGTTCCGTGATGATTGGCGCATTGCTTTCGTCTGGTGCGGCCGGGTGGTGGCCAAGGGGTACGATCAGACCCTCACGGGCCCTGCGGTGGGCTATGCTCTGGCCGGGGGCGAGGCGCCTGACGTCTGGCTGCAACTGGTGGGCGAGGTGGACGCAGGCGACACGTTTGAGCGCGAGGAAGGCGCCGAGGACGAGTGGGAACAGCTTGCCGGCAAGTGGGAACTGATCTCGCTGCGTGAGGACAGCCAGGCCAGCCAGATGCGGGCCAGCCTGAGCACCAATCCCTTCAGCTACTACGGCGCGGCCGAGGACCGCGCCCTTGCGGCGATGGGCTCCTGGTTCTGGCGCAACTGCAGCTACTCGGTGGCCTTCCGGGCCCGGGATCAGGCACCCGCGGCGGGCCTGGCCTTCTACGTGCAGGACAAGGACAACTACCTGCTGCTGCGCTGGCAAAACAGACTGGTGGAACAGGAGGGCGGTCCTCGTCTCCAGGTCCTCGCCGTGCTCGCTGGCCATGAGACAGTCCTGGCCGAGAGCCCCGGAGGCTTCTTTCCCCATCAGTGGTATGCGTTGCAGGTAGATATCTGCGACGACCACCTTCGCGCCTACGTCGACGGCGAGCCGCGCCTGGAGGTCGACTGCGACCTTCTGGGCCACGGCCAAGTCGGCATGTACGCCGAGGGCCAGGCCGGTGTCTGGTTTGATGACGTCAGAGTGACCGGCACAGACAGCTTCGTGGAGGGCTTCGCCCACGACACGCCGGGCAAGTGGCGGCGTGAGGGCGGCAAGTGGCAGATCGGAGACGGGAGAGCCGTGCCCCTGGACGGGCACGCCTCCCTGATTGTCACCGGCGGTCCGCGGTGGCAAGAGTTCAAGGCATCCAGCCGCGTTCGGGCTCTCAGCGGCGGTCTGGGCATCGCCGTGGGCTACAGAGGTCCGCGAGACCTGGTGCTCTTCAGGTGGGCCGATAGCGGCTGCGCCATTCCCTATGCCGGGAAGGCCCAGCTTGTGAGGGTTACGCAGGACGGTGAGACGGTGCTGGCCGAGGCGCCTCTGCCCGCCGAGCCCCCTCTTGAGATCGACGCCTCGGTGGTTGCCGAGCCCACCTACATTGCGGGCTACCTGGGCGAACTGCGGCTGGTGGGTAGCATGCTCGACCGGCCGCTGGCCGGTGCCGTGGGTCTGTACGCCCAGCAGCCGCGCGAGGCGGCTTTCGAGAGCCTCCACCTTTCGCCACTGGCCCCGCGCCATGCCGCGCGGGTGCCCAAGGAGTTCACAGACACCAAGGAGCACTTCGAGATGGCCGACTGGGCAAGCACCCGTCACCCCTGGGTCACGCCCCCGGAAGAGGCCGGGCCGCAGGTCTGGTGGACGAAGGGCGACTACTACGGCGCCCTGGAGGTGCAGTTCCGGCTGAGCAAGATCGGTGAAGCCGAGGGGACCATGACGGTTCACCTCGGCGCGGAGCAGGACCGGCCCGAGGGGGGACCCGTTCTGGCCGTCACGGCCAAGAAGGGCTCCCGGGTGCTGGGGATAGGCCTGAGCTGTGAGGGCATCGACCTGGGCGCCGCGGAGGTCGAGACCGAGGGGGAGGGGTGCGCGGTGGCTGTGGAGCGTCGCGGCGAGCACCTCGTGGTGCTGGTGGACGGCAAGACGGCGCTCACCGCCATGTGGCAGGGACCGACGGTACAGGACGCTCCGGCAGGATAGCGCCCGCGGCGGCGGGCATCGGCATCCGCACCTGGCGCGGCGTGCCACGGCCCGCGAGCCGCTATGCGGCAGACCCGCAGTAAGCAGGGGGAGCCTTCCTATGCAGATCGATCTGAGGCTGGGCCTGACGGCAGCGATTGTCGCGCTGTGTGCGTGCACGACCTGTGCCTGGGCCGCCTCCGTCAGTCAGGCGATCGACCACTTCAGGGCCGGCCGGTTCTCCGAGGCCGTTGCCACGCTGGAGGACGTCATTGCCGAGGCGCCTGACGATCTGGGGGCCAGGTACTGGCTGGGGCGCGCCCATCTGGAGGGCGGCGATGTCGCCGCGGCCGAGACGGCGTTCCTGGCCATCCTGCAGGCCAAGCCGCAGTCGACCGACACCCGCTACTGGCTGGCCGTACTGCACCAGAGGCAGGGCCGCATCGCTCAGGCCCGGGCCGAGGTCACCCGGATTCTCGCACTGAGCCCCGACCATCAGCCCTCGCTCGAGCTCCAGGAGCGTCTGAAGGCCGCACGCGAGGACACCACCGCAGTCTACTATCCGTCCGAGGTCGCCCCCCATCCGTATGGGCGCCGTCTGGCCGTGGACTGGGGCGGCCTGCCCGGCGATGTGGGGGAGATCGAGCTGCTGTCCAATAGTCTCTACGACTACACCTTCAGCAACGCCCCCACCGACTGGCTGGCCCGCAGCGGGCTCTGGGCCATCACCAGCCGCTGGACGTGCAGCCCCCAGTGGTCCTGGCAGGGAGGCCAGGCGGAGGAGGGTATCGCGGCCCTCTGGAACAAGCGCGAGTTCGCCGGAGACGTTATCGTCGAGGCCTATCTCGCCTTCAAGATGGGCCTGGGCGCGATCTCCAGCTACAAGAATCCCAACGACCTGAACATCACCATCCACGGTGACGGCGCCAACCCGTCCAGCGGCTACAGCTTCATGGTCGGAGCGGAGCACAATACCGAGAGCCGCATCATGAAGGGCACTCAGGTTCTCGCGGCCAGCTCCGATGTCCAGGCGCTTCTGCCCGTCTTCGAGGACGGCTTCCCCTCCACGTACGAGTTCCACCGACGCTGGTGGCGGGTGCGGGCCCGGCTGGCGGGCACCAGGCTCCAGTTGTACCTCGACGACAAGCTCGTGGTTGAGGCCGAGGACCCCGAGCCCCTGCAGACCGGGCATGTGGGGCTGTGGATCAAGGACAACGGCCTGATCGTGTCGCGCCTGAAAGTCTACTACGCGGGCGAGAACACCACTCGCCGACCGGTGCCCGGTGAGGACGCACTCCTGCCGCCGAGGCCCAGGGCGCGCGAGCGCGCGTTCACGATGACCTCGACCTCCCACCCCTCGGTTCAGAACGATTTCGAGACGGACCTGGGCACCTTCGCCCCGACCTCCGAGATCGATTCGGTGGCCCTACGCCTTACCGAAGGCGGCCCTTCCGGCGCCGGCCATTGCCTGGCCATCACCAACACGGTGCCGGGCGGGACCTTCGGCACACGCATTGTGCAAGACAAGCTGGACCTCAGCGCGCTGCCTCAGCTTAGCTTCGACTACAAGCTCCCGGCGGACGGGACCGCGAAAACCAGTCTCTACCTCACCATCGACGGCGAGCTGTGCGAGATCGTGTTCAGCGGCCCGCCCCATGGGACTCCGCGGGCCAAGCGACTGGGCGCGATCGCGGACGTCATCGCCGACGGCGGCTGGCACCACGCCAGTTTCGACCTACTCAACGCGGCTCGCGTGCGATTCGGCCCCTCGGCTCCGCTAAAGGCCACCAACCTGTGGCTGGGGAACCTGTGCGATAGCGACTATCTGCTCGCCGGGTTCGGCGGGAACCAGTTGGGCACCACGATCTACCTGGACAACTTCGCGCTCACCCGGCCCGGCGGGCCACAGGTGAAGCTCGCCTTCGCCCCCGACGACAGTGTCGAGGTACAGGGGTACGCCGTCTGCGTGGACGCCGACCCTCTCACCGAAGCGCCCGAGGAAGTCACCACCGAGGACAGCGCGGCCAGCATCGAGGCCCCCGAAGGCGGCAATGTGCTGTATGCCCATGTGCGGGCCAAGACCGCCGAGGGGCGATGGTCTTCCACCCAGCACCACCGGTTCGTGGTCGACCAGGCGCCACCGCAGGTCATCGCGGTGTCGCCGGAGCCCGGCACGGCGCTCACCGACGACCCGCTCACGATCCGCATTGTCGACCCCGGCGGCGGCAGCATCGATCTCGACACCCTGAAGCTGGCGGTGAATGACGAACTCGTGGAGCTGGACCATCAGACGGCCCATCTCGATGTGGGCCTTGGCATACTCAGCGTGGACCTTCGGGAGGCCCTCCCGGCCCCGGAGGACGGCGCGGAGGTGGTGGTCACGCTGGCGGCCCTCAGCGACCGGGCCGGCAACGCCATGTCCGAGGGGTTGAAGTGGGTCTACCATCTGGACTTCGCCGGCGACAAGACGCCGCCCCCTGCTCCGACCTTGCAGCTTGCCTCGGACGGCTACCTGTGCGCCGAGGACTTCGAGACCGGCATCGGCGGCTTCAGCCCCTACCAGGGCTCCAACGGCGCCGAGCTGTCCCTTGATGACAGCACCGCCGCCTCGGGACGCAGGAGCCTGAGGGTCTACAACCGCTCCGCCAATAGCAGCTTCGGCGTTCAGATCCGCAAGGAACCCTTCGACGCGGGCAAGCACCGGATCGTCAGCTTCGACTACAAGGTGCCCTCGCGTCTCCGGGTCGACTTCGTGGTCTACGTCAACGGCGACTGGAAGGCGATCAAGTTCAAGGACACAGACAATGAGGTGGGCTACATCGGGGAGGTGCCCGACGTCAAGGACGACAACGAATGGCACCACGCCGAGTTCAACCTCTATGAGATGCTGCGCAGGGATGATCCCACGGCGCCCTCGCTCACGGTGCGCCAATTCGTCATCACCGACAGCAACTGGAAGGCCAACGTCCGCGGGCGGACCTACCATCTGGACAACTTCCGCATCGTCTCGGTGGTCGGCGCCGAGGAAGGGCTGCATCTTTCCTGGCGCGCCCCGGATATCAGCGGCACCTTCGGCCTGAGCTATGTGCTGGGCGACGCTCCCACTACCGACCTGCCTTCCGAGGCCCTGCTCGAGGGCCGCGAGGGCACCATACCGTCTCCGGGCAATCTGGATGGATGGATATCGGCGAAGGTGCAGGATGGCGCCGGCAACTGGAGCGAGCCTTCCAGTTGGCGCCTGCAGGTGGACAACGATGCCCCCAGCGCCGCCGCCCTCAGCCCCGCCGATGGGGAGAGCCTGGCGACCTCCACCGTCGAACTGGCGCTCACCGATGCCGGGCCCGGGGGGGTCGATCCCGGCAGCGTTGTGCTCTCCGTCGCCGGCAAGGACTACACCGTCGATAACCACGCCCTCACGTACGACGCCCGCTCGGGCAAGCTCACCTGGAACTGTGAGACCGTCTCTCCCGAGCCGGTGGTGCTACCCGACGCCACCCCGGTTCCGATCAAGCTCAAGTCCGCCAGCGACTACGCCGGCAATGCCGTGCCCAATGCTGTCGAGTGGTCATGGACCATGGACTACAAGCAGGACAAGACCGCACCCCGCCTGAGCAAGCTGCTTTCGCGCACCCACCCGACCATTCTGACTCAGACGTTCGAGGACGGCATCGGCGGGTGGAAGAACCACGGCGGTGAGGCCGGAGCGAAGGTGGAGCTGGACACGACCACGGCCGCCAGTGGCCAGGCCAGCGTCAAGCTCACTCAGCAGAAGGCGGGCGGCACCATGGCGGCCATCATCACTTCCGAGCCCTTCTTGGCCGACCGCTATCCGCTGCTTAGCTTCGACTACATGCTGCCTGCCAAGACCCGTCTGGACATCGTGGCCCGCATGGCCAACGGTAAGGACTACGCCGTCGCTCTGAGCGACAATCCCACCGGGGCCATCGGCTCGGTGTCGGGGGTGAAAGCCGACGGGAAGTGGCGGCATGCCTGGGTGGATCTGCAGGCGCTACTCCGCCGACAGCAGCCCAAGGGGGCCCTCGAGGTGGAGTACCTGTACCTCACGGACCGCAACAGCATGGATAACCCCGCCGGCGCCACGGCCCACTTCGACAACTTCGTGATCGGCCAGATCGGTACGCGCTCTCCGGTCTTCCATTGGGAAGCCACGGACACCACCGGCATCGCCGGCTACAGCTACGAACTGGACCGCGAACCGGGCACCGTTCCGGACGAGACGCCCGAGGGCACCGAGAGGTCGCAGCGCAAGTTCCCCAAGCTGGACAAGGGGCGCTGGTACTTCCATATCCGGGCACTGGACGGAGCGGGCAACTGGAGCGAGACCACCCACTACGCCATCATGCACCTGACCGCCGAGTGACCACGGGCGGCGCCGGTCGGGGGCGGCCCGGACCCGGACTAGCCCGGGAGCCCGTCGCGACCGCTATTGCCCTGGACCGGCTCCCATGATATACTATGAGAAGTGACACTACAGGCCAAAGGCGGTGAAGGGGTCAGTAACCGTCGACCTCCCCTTCAGCGAGCCGGGGACGGTGTGAGCCCGGCAGGTGGACCGGCGGCGAATATCCCCCCTGAGCTGCGGACCGAAAGAGCCCCCGGGCCTGCAGGCACGGTGCTCGAGTAGACTCCGACGGAGACCCTCACCGTTACAAGAGGGGCGGCATCGCCGGCCAGGCCGGCCGTGCCGACGAAGCGGGCCAGGCGCCGTGAGGCGCTCGGCCTAGCAGAGTGGTACCGCGTGCCCACAAGGCGCGTCTCTGTATTGAGACGCGCCTTTTTTGTTGCTGCCGGACAGCGGCTCCACGCTTGACCACCGGGCGGGTAGAAAGGAACGGCCATGCCAAACGCGGTGCGGATCTATGACACTACGTTGCGCGACGGATGTCAGGGCGAGCGCGTGACCTTCAGCGTCGAGGACAAGCTGCGGGTCGCCCACCGTCTTGATGAGCTGGGGGTTGCCTACATCGAGGGCGGCTGGCCCAATGAGACCAGCCCACGGGACCGCGAGTTCTACCGCCAGGCCCGAGAGCACACCTGGTCGCACGCGAAGATCGCCGCCTTCGGAAGCACTCGGCGTGGCGGCATCAAGCCCCAGGAGGACTCCAACCTCAATGAGCTGGTGGCCTCCGGCGCTCCGGTCATCACCATCTTCGGCAAGTCGTGGGACATGCACGCCACGGACGTGCTGCGGGTTTCGTTGGAGGAAAACCTGGAGATGATCGGCGATTCCGTGGCTTTCCTGAAGGCCAACGCCCCGGAAGTCGTGTTCGATGCGGAGCACTTCTTTGACGGCTACAAGGCCAACCCCGATTACGCGCTCCAGACCCTGGTCATCGCGGCACAGGCCGGAGCCGATGTGGTCTGCCTGTGCGACACCAATGGCGGCTGTCTGCCCCATGAGATCGCGCAGATCATCGATGCCATCGCCGCACAGGTGGCCGTGCCGATGAGCATCCACTGCCACAACGACGGCGGAACGGCGGTGGCCAACTCAGTGGTCGCCGTGCAGCACGGCTGCATTTGCGTTCAGGGCACGATGAACGGATACGGCGAGCGGGCCGGCAACGCCAATCTGTGTGCGGTCATCCCCAACCTCGAGCTGAAGCTGGGGATGCCCTGTCTCCCGCCGGGGCGCCTTGCGGACCTGAAGGCGGCCTCCAAGTACGTCTCCGAGCTGGCCAACCTGCCCCACGACCACCGCCAGCCATACGTCGGCGACTCGGCTTTCGCCCACAAGGGCGGAATGCACGTGAATGCCGTGCTCAAGCGGCCGGATTCGTTTGAGCACGTGGAGCCCGAGGCCGTGGGCAACGAGCGACGGGTGCTGGTGAGCGACGTCGCCGGGACATCCACCATTGCCCACAAGCTGGCGGCCATCTGGCCCGATATGGACCGCAGGGACCCCTTCGTGCGTCAGGTGCTGGACAAGGTCAAGGAGCTGGAGAACCGCGGCTACGAGTTCGAGGCCGCCGACGCCTCGCTCGAGCTGCTGGCCCGCGGCCTGCGCGGAGAAAGAGAGCCCTTCTTCGAGCTGCACGGCTACCGGGTCATCCTCGGGAAGCACGAGGAGGGCTCGGAACCGTTCGCCGAAGCCACCGTGGAGCTGGATATCAACGGGGCCCACTTCCATACAGCGGCCAAGGGCACCGGGCCCGTACACGCACTGGACCAGGCGTTGCGCAAGGCGCTCAAGGAGAAGTATCCCGAGCTCGATGGCCTCGAGCTCACCGACTACAAGGTCCGCGTCCTGGAGGGCACGCACGGCACCGGTACCGGCGTCCGAGTCATTATCGAGACCACCGACGCGGCCAGGCACCGGAGCTGGGGCACGGTGGGGGTGCACGAGAACATCATCGAGGCAAGCTGGGAAGCTCTCGTCGACAGTCTCGCCTTCGGGCTGCTCAAGGGCGGCGAGGGGTAGCGCGGCACGTCCGGGATGTGCACGACGAGCAGTCGCGCGCGGGGAGGGGGCCGGGGGGCGAGGACGCCGTCACCGCCGCGAACTGCGGTGCCTCACCCACCCCCTCTCCTTGGCATACACCACTCAGGCGAGGGCAAGCAGGCTGGGAGGCGTGCTCGCCCCCGCCCCTCTCCTCAACGATAGGGGAGCACGGCAACGGCGGGGGGCGGCGAGCTGTTGGTCGTGCCGTCGCCGAATGCCGCGAAGGGGCAGTGCATACTGGCCATGGCGGCAACCCGTGGAGAGCGCCGCACGCCCCTGCCCCTTCGCGCGCTCCGCCGGCTCGCGCCGATGGGCGGTTGGCCGCAGAAGCCGTCGCGCCGGCTAGTCCAGCTCGACGAACAGCGTCTCCCCCACCTTCATCTCACGCTGCAAACGGGCCGTCTGTCCCAGGGCCTCGCCTGTCCTGAGGTCCGTGAGCGTCCTTGCTTCCGGTAACTGTACCCACTTGGGCCCATCGACGCCGGCGTGGAGCGCGACGTACTGCCCGTCGGTGTAGAAGGCATCTGCAGTCTCGCAGTAGACGTGGGCTCCGGCGCTGCGGGCCAGATTGCGCAGGAGTGTCGGCGGCAGTGCCGCCGAGGCGCAGGTCACCGTCCGGACGCCCTCATGCACCGTCTCGGCGACCGCGACGGTGCCGTCGGCGTACGTGGCCAAAGGCTCCGCGGCATCGCCAACGATGACCGGTCGCGGCCGCAGCTCCAGGGCCGGGCCGTAGGCGGCGGCCGGGTCCAGCCCCTCAGCCAGCCAGGTGCCGGGCCGCAGGTGGTAGGCGCCCGACCCCGCACCGCTCATGTCCACGCTCAGCCCCGTGGCGGCCTCGACCCGCTGCGGCGTCAAGGACCTCTCGTCCGCATAGCCCGGGGCGTAGACATAAGCCACCGTCGCGCCCTCGGCGGCGGCCTTCGCGACCAGCAGCTTCCTGTGCTCCTGCCCCATGCTCAGCCCGTTGAGCACCACGTAGAGCTTGTAAGCCGGCATGGCGGCGTGGCCGATGTCCGATAGCAGGTATGTGTCCCAGGTCACTCCCGCGGTGGGCATCTGGGCCACGACCTCGCCCACCATCTGCCGCGTGGCATCGGACCAGCGGCAGTAGGCGAAGCTGTCCTCGTCCACGAGGAGAGCGACCTCACCATGGAAAGGGCTTCGCCTGTTCAGCGCCCGGCGCGCAACGTCCAGGATCTGCCCGTAGGCCTCGAGCATGGGCTCGCCGGCGAACCAGCCGCCGCCCATATCGTACCACGTGACCGCGACTCGCCGGGTGAGGACGTTGGCGAACTCGCGCCACGTGACGGCGACGGACTCATCTGCTGTCTCGCTGCGTCCGTAGCCCGAGCCCGGGTCGGAGAGGTAGCTGCGCAGGTCCGACTCGTCGATCCAGAGCTTCCCGTGGAGCTTCACCGACTCGGTGGCGGACATGAAGGTGCTGGTTCCTCCGAGCTGCCGGTTGGCGTACATCGGGGGGCTCATGAGGAAGTCCACATCCGGGCACCTGAGCACTTGCGCCAGCGCGTTGTGCCCGCATCGGGGTTGTCGCGCGCCGTGAGCGGCCATGTAGCCGTAGTAGGTGCCGGCCACCTGCTCGCCCCCGCAGGCCTCCTTGGTGACGCGGGCGAAGTGGATGATGGCGTCGGCCACCATCTCGCTGGTGAACCGATGGAAGTCGATGACCTGCCTATCGGCGGCCGGGTCGCGGACGTAGCTGCCCTCATCCTGGATTCGCTCGTAGGTGGGCATCTGGGCGGTCTGTAGTGTCACGTCGGGGTCGGCCCAGGCCTCCCGCAGTGCGGTGTCTGTGCCGTAGCGGCCCTCAAGCCACCTGTGGAAGGCGGCCAGCGCCGGGGCGCTGTAGTCGTCGGAGTAGTCCTGCCAGGTGGCCCACATCTGCCACTCCGCGGTGTACCCGCTGTAGAACATGTAGCCCAGGATGCGGTCGGCGTACGGAGCGCTGCGCAGGTGCGCGATCAGGCGCCGGAGGTCCTCCCCCATCTCGGCCTTCCAACGCTCCGAGGCCATTGATGAGGGGCCGAGCTTGCCGTTGGAGTACAGGCAGCACTCCTCCGGATAGGCCTCCTGCCACCAGTCGGGAGCCGTGACGCCGATGTGTGGCATGAAGTACGCGCCCGGAACGGCGTCGAGCACGGTGGCGAAGTAGTGGTCGTAGGCGCTGTAGTCGTAGACCCCGGCTTCCACCTGCCCCAAAGCGCCCTGCCGCGAGCCGCCGAACCAGTCGGCGAACACACGGATGCCGGAAGCGGCGTACATGCGGTCCAGCTCGGGCTTCGGCGCGCCGAAGCGGACGAAGGCCATGAGCGGCACCGGTTCTCCATCCACAAACAGCGTGGGCTCTCCCCCATGGGGAGCCACCGCGGTGACCGGCGGTGTCGCCACCCCCGCCCGCGGATTGGTGACCTTCACCTGTGCGGGCGGGACCCGGACACCGTCCAGCTCGAGAATCCCGGCATGGACGCGGAACTGTCCGTCCACGGCATAGCGCGAGGTCCCAAACTCGGTGGTCAGCTCGACCTCTCCTGTTCGCAGGTCCACGGGGAGCACCCGCAGCCCGGCCGGCGTGGTCCCCCGCATCAACTCGACCACGGCATGGCCCTGCGCCGGCGCCTGCCCCCGCTCGAAGCGTCCCCGGAGCGTGACACCAATGGCGTCACCGGCATCCACCGCCGCGGGAGCGTCCACACGGAGGCCTTCCAGAGTACCCCCGGGCTCCTGCTCAGTGCCCAGCGGACCCGTGGGCTCTGCCGTCAACGCGATCTGGTCCACCGCCACGAGCCTGTCGCCCTGGTTACCCGGGTCGATGCGGAAGCTCATGATCTTGCCCGTCGGCCCGCCCCACTTCTTGCCCGCACCGGTGCCTTCGTGCCAGTTGGCACGTCGCATGTCCACACGGTACACGGCCCACCCCGCCTTGACGGGCAACTCGCCGCCGAGGCCCCAGTTGCCGTCCACCGCCTTGTGGTACACATCGAGTAGGTCGGCGTCCGCCGAGGAGTACATGCGGACCGTGAGGTACGGTAGCGCACCCACGTCCACCTCCGCTTCCGGCAGCCGTAGATACAGGAAGGGGTCCCAGACCGTTCTTGCCACCAGCATGCCTTCGGCGAACTCGGCGGCGTGCAGATTGTGGGCACCGGTGACCTCTTCCGGAGCCTCAAGGTCCCAGATCATGTCGGCGGCCGCGGGCGCCACGAGCAGGGCCAGCACGATCGGGTGGATGCAGGTGCGTGAGAGCATATGGGATACCTCCGGCGGTGTCGGGCTGTGGGCCTGCGATGGGGCGCTTCCGGCGGGCAATAGGCCTCCACAGGTGGGGCCGGCTCATCGGGATGCCCCTCCCCGCAGGGCCCCCGGGTGGGTTTCAGGCACCCACTCCACTGAAGGCCTTGAACCGCTCCAGCAGATCGTCGGGGGGATCAAAGGGCATTTCCACCGGCCTGGACTCGACGGTGCTCAGGTACCCGGCCAGGATCACCGCCCACTCATCCAGTGAGGTGCTCAGGTTCGTCGGCGCGGTCTTGGCGTCGTCGGCGATCCAGTCGAACATGGCGCCGGTGAGATTCGCCTGTCCCTGGATATCCTCCTCGGCATACACCGATTCCCCGCGCTCCACGCTCCCGTCGGGCAATGACTTCTCATAGCCGGACATCCACCAATGCCGGAATCCGTGGGTGCCGTAGACGGCGATGCGCTTGTGTCCCCAGCTCGGGGCCTCGACAAACATCGGGGCGCCCTCTCCGGACTGAAGCAGAGCCCGGACGCCGTTTTCGAAGGTCACCATGGTCTCGGCGGTGCGCGGGCTGGGGTGTGTGCCGTTGATATCGTCGTAGCCGGAAGAGGCACCGAACACCGTCTGCGGCGCGGCGTAGCCGTTGAAGGCGAACATCAGGTCCAGCACGTGCACCCCCTGGCCGGACATGGGCAGCACCGCCGAGGCGTCGATCATCCGGACTTGCCCGATCGCGCCCTCCGCCACGTCCTGCAGGTACTGCAGGATCCGGGGGTGATGCCGGAGTTGGTGGTTGACGGCGAACTTGGTCCCGGAGCGAGCCTCCAGCGCCCGCAGGGCCTTGTAGTCCGCGGCGCCGATGCAGACGGGCTTCTCGACGAGGACGGCGGGCACGCGGGCATCGGCCAGTCGCGTCATGAGCTCCACACGCAGGGTGGGAGGGGTGACCAGGTGCACCAGGTCCGGCTTCTCCCCGCGGAGCAGCTCCTCGAGGTCGGTGTAGCGGGCGGCGATGCCATAGGTGTCGCCGAATTGGTTGAGGCGGTCCTGGTTGATGTCGCACAGGGCGACGATCTCGCCACGGTCCACGAGGCTGTAGGCCCTGGCGTGGCCATTGGCACGGGGGCCGCACCCCAGGAATGCGCTGCGGAAACCCATTGACTTCTCCCCTCGGCGGGCTTGGTGATCGCGACAAGCGAGGCTTCGTCAGGGGCATGGGGCGGACCTCCCGCGCGGAGACGGCCAGCGTCCGGTGCCCGGCGCTTGACCCGGACAGATGCCGCCACCACGCCAGAACAGGTCGCGGACGCCGGCTCGAAGATCCCCCGCTGCCTCAGGCGCTCCTGCCGACAGACCTACCCAGCTCTCCTGCGGGCAACTCCCGTGACAAGGCTGAGTGCCTCTGTCGCCCGGCACAGGGGTCTGTGCTGTCGCGGCATATTCGCGTGCCCCCGACGGGCACGGGAGGGTAGACATGCACCGTGGCGAATGGTGGTGGACAGCGCCCCGGTACTCTGTGCCTGTGCGGGCGCGCCTCCTGGCGTCTGGGAGTGAGCTTTGGAGCCGTCGCGGCCTTTCTCGGACGCGTCCATCCGACCTTCGAGCGGTCGCGGCGCGCGGGAGGGCTCGGCGCACGCTGTAGCCATGGTCCCTCGGCGGGAGCCCGGTCGATCTGGGGCGAGGCTCCGCCGACACCGTGGCCGCACCTGTGAACAGCGCACGGTGGGGACTGTCTCAGGGCGGGACAGGGCGCTCCCCGAGTGCCGCTGCCGGCTTCCCGGGTCGGCTTGCTTGGTCATGAAGCCCGCACCGGTGACAGAGGTCTGGTTGGCCCAACCCATCTCCGACTGTGGAACAAGGAGGTACCCCGTGCGCGCTGCCTGCGTTCTCCTGGTCTGCCTGTCCTGTGGCGTCCCCTGCCGTGTCGCGGCGAACATCGCTGACACCCCGGAGGGGGTGGTGCTGGATGGCGACACGTACCGCATCGTCTTTGACAAGACCAACGGCGCCATCTTGCGGATACGCCAGGATGGCGTCGACACGCCGCTGCTCCGAAGATAGGGGCATATGGCCTGTAGTTGGGTGGGATGGTGTGCCGTTGCGGCGAGGCAACGGCTCGACGGCGCGTTTATCGCTTTGGGCTGTCGGCAAGTGGGCGGTGTTTTGGGGGGCACGGAGGCCCCCCTTGCCGCTTAGCACTCGCGGGCGCTCCGGTTGCTCGCCAGCATTGCCGTATCCTCCCGCGAGCCCTCTGATTGTACATCAGGGCAGGAGCCATCGCCAGATGGATCTGGTTGGGGCGGAGGGTGGCGGTTGGTCTGGTCGTCAGGTGCGCGGTGATGGTCGATGATGTCCAGGTACTGCTGGACGAGATGGCGACCTCTTCCGATGAGGGCACTGATACCATCGGCGTCATAGTCGGAAGCCAGCTGCCTGATGAGTGCGAAGTCCTGGAGGTAACGCTCTACGGCTTCCAGTGAGTGACCGGTGTCTCTGGCGATCTCAGGAGGCAGTTTGCCCTGGATTTGCTGTTCCACGATGTCGGCTTTGTGTGTGAGCTTGCTGCTGCTATCGTGGACGGTTCCGCGCAGAGGGAGGGTTACGCCGGTCTCGGCCTCGTGCTGGCGGATATGTCGCTCGACGGTGCCGGTGGATATACCGGCAAGCAGGGCCAAGTCGGCAGTGGTGAGCAGGGCCCCCTGGGCGTGCGCTTCTTGGAGCCAGCGCAAGATGCGACGACGCGCGAGGATCGGTGCTCCCAGGGCGTAGGCTTGACAGTCTTCTGGGGAGATCATGGTGAGCAGGATGGCCCGCTGCTGGGT
>Ga0334883_1002266_pt1 | contig 24262 bp, 23 predicted proteins | sample GraSluR1_MG_6_FD_207230 | JGI IMG/M metagenome (GOLD analysis project Ga0334883, IMG submission 207230) | Sludge microbial communities from methane-producing bioreactor in Wageningen University, Netherlands - Granular Sludge_09_05-R1 | ecosystem: Engineered > Bioreactor > Anaerobic >...
TGGCGTCATAAATAAAACCCTTTCACATTAATTAATAAACTACCTTTGCCGCTTCGTAGCCATTACGAAAACGGCAGGTTGTTAGCCGTAATCAATTTAAAATCTTACTGCCGGCGCAGAAAATGCATCGTCTTTTCCGGCTCCATTTACTTCAAATTTCATGACTTTTCAAAAACTCAATCTCATAGAACCTATTCTTCAGGCACTAACTGCTGAGGGATATAACACACCAACTCCCATTCAGCATCAGGCTATTCCAGTGGTTTTAGCCGGACGCGATATTCAGGGCTGTGCCCAAACCGGAACCGGAAAAACAGCTGCTTTTGCCCTGCCGATCATTCAACATATGTATAACGACAGAAAATCGCACAAGGGCATTCGTGCGCTCATACTTACGCCAACACGCGAGCTGGCGATTCAAATAGATGAAAGCTTTAAGGCTTACAGTAAATTTACCAGGCTGAAACATACGGTCATTTTTGGTGGTGTTTCGCAGGTTCCTCAGGTGAAGGCACTAAGTAGCGGAGTCGAGGTGCTTGTAGCAACCCCGGGTCGGCTACTCGACTTGATTGGCCAGGGCTATATCAAATTACATCACCTGGAAACCTTTGTGTTGGACGAAGCAGATCGCATGCTCGACATGGGCTTTATCCACGATGTGAAACGTGTGATTGCTTATCTGCCGGCCAAACGGCAAACGCTCTTTTTCTCGGCTACAATGACGCCGGTAATTGAAAAACTGGCACAATCGATGCTTCAATCTCCTGTTAAAGTGGAAGTTACACCTCCTACTTCAACAGTAGATAAAATTGAACAACGGCTTTATCATACCAATAAAAAAGATAAACCGAAACTCCTGCATCATTTGCTAGAAGAGCAAGGCATTCCTACCGCACTGGTATTTACCAGAACAAAACACGGAGCCAATCGCGTGGTGAAATACCTTTTGGGTATGCAGGTGAAATCTGCCGCCATCCATGGCAACAAAAGCCAGACCGCCAGACAAACTGCCCTCAGCGACTTCAAAAAAGGAAGCCTGCGGGTGTTGGTAGCCACTGATATCGCTGCCAGAGGAATCGACATTGACGAACTGACACACGTTTTCAATTTTGACCTTCCTGATGTGCCTGAAACCTATATTCATCGCATCGGGCGTACGGGTAGAGCAGGACTCGAAGGTACGGCTATCGCTTTCTGCGAACAAGAAGAAAGAGTTAATCTTCGCGACATTGAAAAGCTGATTGGAAAAAGGGTGCCGGTGGTTCAAAACCATCCTTTCCCCTTTGATGCAAACCTGACGCAAAGCCCAAAACCATCTCACGATAACAACCGGAATCAAAGGTCGCGAACCCCACAATTTCGCAGCCGAAGTGCCTCCTGAAATACAATTATACTAATTAGGATAAAATCCGGTTTGTACCTTATTACCAATTCACTAAACAGAAGAGTAGAAAAAAATCAAATCAAACTGAATCGAACAGATGATTTGTAATAAACCATAAAGGTTATATCTTTATCCAAACTTTTGTTGATCTTTATGAATGCATTCTTCCGTTTTCTGAAGCCACTCACAGGCTTGATTCTCATGATTATCATGGCCTGGTATTTCTCGGATATCTTTACTTATATCATCATTTCGGCAGTATTATCCCTTTTAGGCAGGCCTTTGGTAAGCCGTCTTGAAAAGGTTTATGTCTATCGCTTCAGGATCAATAACGCCTTAGCTGCCGTCATAAGCCTAATTGCAATGGTGATGGTATTTGCCTTGTTTATCTTGTTTGTCGTCCCGCTCATTGGCAGTCAGGCACGTATCATAGCCAATATCGATACAGATGCCGTGAGTTCATATTTTTCGGAGCCTTTGAATAAAATTTATGCCTTTTTAGTGGATTACAATGTGCTGAATGCTGATCAAAGCATTAACCTGTTTTTTGAACAGCAACTGAATCAATTGTTAGATGTGGCTCATTTCACAAACTTTTTTAGTCATCTCATCAGTGCAACATCCAGCATTTTAATGGGTATTTTTATTGTATTGTTTCTCAGTTTTTTCTTTTTGAAAGACCCAAACCTGCTGCGATCAATCATTATGGCTGTAACGCCTGAATTATATGTGAAAGACGTCCAGGTTGTGCTCACCGATTCACGCATTTTGCTAACGCGCTACCTGTTAGGCATACTGCTTGAGCTGGCCTCCATGATGACCATTATCTCAATAATCCTAACGGCATTTGGCGTGCAAAACGCCATCATAATTGGCTTTTTAGGCGGTTTGATGAACATCATCCCCTATCTTGGGCCAATAATCGGAGCTTCTATCGGTGTGACACTTGGCATTATTTCGGTGCTCAGTTCCGGACATTATGACGCTGTTTTAATCACTACTTTAATCATCATTGGCACCTTTGTGATTGCTAATCTACTAGATAACATATTGTTACAGCCTATCATTTATTCAAAAAGTGTTAAGGCTCATCCCATCGAGATACTTCTGGTCATCATCATGGCCGGAAAAGTTTTTGGCGTTGCCGGAATGATAATCGCTATTCCTACTTATACGATTATCAGGGTAATAGCCAGGCAGTTTCTGAGTCAGCTCAAGTTTGTTAAGGCATTGACGGAAAACATGCTGATTGATCACCCTAAGGAAGAAACTACCGAACAAAATCCTGACAAACATGTTAAACTTTAACTTTGAAATTCGATTAATTTTTATTACCTTTGTTTAAAACCCTTAAAAACTAAATATTATGAGTGATTCAGGATCTAAAACATTTTTTGTCTTTGCAACTGGTCTTTTTGTTGGAGCCGTTGCTGGTGCAGTGGCAGGAGTTTTATTTGCTCCTGGCAAAGGAACTGAAACAAGACGAAAAATTTCAGAAAAAACAAACGAGTTCAAGGATGACATCTCCGAAAAGATTGATCATCTAAAAGAATCCATTGAAGAAAAAATTGCTGAGGCAATGCCAAAAGAAAAGAAAACCACGAAAAGCTAAAGTGGTTTAAACCTAAGTTCAGTATTTATGGACAATTTCACCAAACCTATTTCGGAAGCCGGAAACGAACTCAAAAGATACATCAACTTAAAAATCGCCTATGCCGGATTACAATTAAACCGGCGATTGTCAGATTTTGCTTCACAGTTGGTAACCATGCTTGTACTGGCAGGCATCTTTGCAATGATTTTGCTGATGTTATCTTTTGCTTTTGTGTTCTGGTACGGTTCCGAAATAGGCACATATTACCATGGTTTTCTGATCATCAGTTTGTTGTACATGATTTTAGGCTTGATTATTTACTATTTCCGCGAACCCCTGCTGATGGATCCAATCATCCGGAAGCTACACCAGAAACAACAAAAAATGGAGCTAATGGGAGACTCCGTCTTGTTACCTGTTCGCAACAAGGAAGACATGGACAAACAATTGGATATCATGCAATTACAATTAGAACAAAGCGAACTTTTGATCCAAAAACATGTTCAGGATCTTGGAACTGCTTTAACGCCTTCCAACATCCTGAATTCCTTATTCACCTATGCGCTTTCGTCTTCGAGCCTGATGATGAACGGGGCATTGCTGCTTTTACGTTTGCTAAAAAAACGAAAACCTTAGGTTATTCATCACACTGTTAGAATATCCTTTTCTTTCTTCTCGAAGAGGCTATCAACTTTCTTACTAAAATTATCCGTAAGTTCCTGGATATCATCCAGGAGTTTTTTAATCATATCTTCCGGTATTCCATCTTTCTCAAGCTTTTTTGCTTCTTCGTTGGCCTGACGACGGGCAGTGCGAATACTGATTTTCGCATCCTCTGCTTCGGTTTTGGCACGCTTCACAAGTTCCTTGCGACGTTCCTCGGTAAGTGGGGGAACGTTAATGCGGATAAGGTCGCCTTCGTTGCTTGGATTAAAACCCAGATTAGCAGCCATGATAGCCTTTTCGATGGCACCAATGCTGCTTTTATCAAATGGCTGAACAATAATCTGCCGTGGATCAGGAGTGTTGATGTTGGCGGTTTGCTCAATGGGCACATGTGTGCCATAATACTCCACAATCACACCACTTAGCATGGCCGGACTCGACTGCCCTGCCCTGATTTTTGTAAACTCTTTCTCGAGGTGCATAATCGAATTTTCCATATGCTCCTTGGCCGATTCCAGGATAAACTCTACTTCTTCGGTCATAACATTCGTTTTTTAAGAACCCATGAGCAAATATACAGGATTTTTTTCATCGGTTAATGTGGTTCAAAAAGTAAAATCACAGAATTTCCGGAAACAAATTGATCAATTATTACAAAACCTGCTTTGCTGTATATCAGACGACAGATACAGTGCTCAAGCTCAGAGAGGCTCCATCAGGCCCAGTATAAAAGGATGGTCCTTACGGGTATAGAAATACGCCTTCTCCAATTCAAATTTCTCGCCAGAAACATTCCAAAGATAGGAACGGATAGTACATTGCTGCGTATCATTCGTGAACACCGAGAATCGTAAAGCCGAAAGCCAGATACTGGCTGTGTCTGTTCTCCAGGCCGAAAGATCTGTGCCGGCCTGCCAATGCAACAAACTATCTGTTTTGCTGTCGCGCAACTCTATAACTAACCGTAATTCACGTATTGGTTCGTCATGACGCAATTTGGCTGCCACACCAAAAATCTGGGTGTTGCGCTTAATCAGAGATGTATCCGGCACCCAGGCATTGCCATAAATCCTTTTAGAATCGAAAACCCTATCCTGTGACAAGGGAATGTCAACAAGACAATTTATACAATCAGTAAGTTGAGCTTTACCCGCCAACCTCCAATAAGCATTGAACCAGGCATCCTCATCAAGAATCTGCGGATAATGAACAGCCGTCATTAGCTCCCACTCAGCAGGTGCATAATCGGTCCAGCCAAAACCCAAAATTTCTTCTTGCTGATGCTGCAACCAATCGCCATACTCCTGAATGGTCTGGTGCTTCGAAAAGTGCTTTACATCATGCAGCCCTAGTTTTTTCTGATAAAACTCACCCATGGCTGGAGTAGCATTTCGAGTGGCCAAAGCCAAACGATCAGCATATTTTTCACTGGCAGCCTTCATCTCAAGTGCCATCTGGTCAAAACCCTGATGCTGCATAAGTTTAAAGTGTTGTCGCTCAAAAATAGTTGAACCCAAAGCAGCAACAAGCATCACAATCACTAAAAGTCCATACTGTTTTGGTTTAAAACTCTCTGCATTGATAAATGAAAAAAAGAAGATCACTAAAAACGGGAACGAAAAATAAAGTGTACTAAACTGAAGAATCGGAGTGCGATAAACTGAATACAACCAGGCAACCAGCAAAGGCACCAGAAACCACATTACTGCAATCCAGCGAGCAGTTGGATGAATAGTTCTCAAACCCGGCCTGACAAGCAACGAGATGAACACGAATCCAAAAGCTGTAAGCAACAGATACCAGGAATAGTTAAATCCATAAAACACAAACCTGAAAAAGAAGTCGGGAGCAGGTTCCCCGAGCCATCCTCCTATCCCGCCTGCTTTGAGCTGATGCCAGAAAACAGGAATATGCAGCAGGTAAATCACAAAAGCCAACAAAATTGCCAGCCACAAAGCTTTGCGGTTGTGGGTAGGCACAAAAAAGAGCATGGTAACTACTATCAGTCCGGCTTGCGCCAGGCTAAAAGCATGCATAAAAGCAGCCAAAACCGCTGTGATTCCAAAAAAGAAAATATGCTTTTTGCCGACCTTGAAATTAATCCATCCGTATGATTGTATGGCCAGTAATAAAACGAAAAACTGTCCGGCTGCATAAGGGCGGGCAAGTTGACTATAAAAAATTGCATATTGTGTAGCAGCAAAAAAAGCAGCACTCAGCAAAGCCGAAAGCTCATTAAACCATTGATTAGAAATTTTATACACTAAGTAAACAGATCCGATGCCCATCAAGGCAAAAGGCAGCTTGATCCAAAATTCATTGAAACCTGTCAATTTAACCCAGTAATACAGAAAAATCTGTACGCCAGCCGGATGGGAATCGTTTTCGACCACCCCGATGCGGATTAGCTCAATAAAACTACCAAATTGTGTGCGAAACAAGGCACTAAACTCATCGTGCATAAACGGAACCCGCTCAAGCTGCCACAAACGGCTAATTGTTGCCACCAGTAAGATCAGTAGAAGTGGCCAGTTCTTTTTAAAATATTGTTGTGCCTGCAGTATCAATTTCAGGAAGTAACAATGGTTCCAATGGCCTCACCCTTAAGCACGGCCAGCAGATTGCCAGGCTTATTCATATCAAAAACAAGGATTGGAAGCTTGTTTTCGCTGCACAAGGTAAAAGCAGTAAGATCCATCACTTTTAGCTGCTTGCTGTAAGCTTCCTCAAAAGTGATCTGATCATATTTTGTAGCAGAGGCATCTTTTTCCGGATCAGCGGAATAAATGCCATCCACCCGTGTTCCTTTCAATAGCACTTCGGCCTGGATTTCAACACCCCGTAAAGCAGCAGCTGTATCTGTTGTGAAGAAAGGATTTCCCGTGCCACCACTGATTATCACTACGTGACCATTTTCGAGCAATTCAATTGCTTTGTTTGCACTCATCGAATCAGCAATGCGGTCAATGTAAACACCTGATAGTAATGCAGTTTTAACACCTTTTTGTTTAAGTGAAGCCTGCAAAGCCATGCTATTGATCACAGTGGCCAACATACCCATGTAGTCGCCCTGCACACGATCCATACCCTGGCTGGCTCCTTGCAAGCCTCTGAAAATATTTCCACCGCCAATCACAATGGCCATCTGAACACCTTGTTGCGCAGCCATTTCAATTTCGTTTGCATAAATATCAAGGCGTGCCGGATCAATTCCAAACTGTTGTTCGCCCATTAAGGCTTCGCCGCTCAGTTTTAGTAGTACTCTTTTGTATTTCATATCTTTCGTTAATTTAAAACCAATAACCAATATTCAGGAAGTTGATCATGCCGCTGCTTTGGTTTGAACCCATCAGGCTGAATTCAACCGGACCAATAAAGCTGTCGTATCCTGCAGTGATTCCAAAACCGGAAATCAATTGCGGATCGCTCATCATTTCTTCCATATCGTCAGAAAGGTAACCCAAATCCCATTTCAGTGTAAGATAAAACTTGCGATGGAACTGATACTGCCAGACAAAGCTTCCAACCAGGTTATATAATCCAACCTGTTCAACAAATCGTAAACCTGTGAAAGGGATAAATCCATCGTAATAACTACCATGAGATTGTCCACCCAGAACAAACCAATGTTGTGGTGGTGGGAGATCATCTTTAATAGTAAAGCCAGCATTGATTGTTGTACGAATGGTACTCCTTCTGGAAACCGGAGAGTTTTTTGCAAATCTCATCTGGAACATCCAGGCGTTTGAAAAAATATCATCCTCCCAGTTTTGCTTAACGGGAACAATAAATTTTCCTTTCAAATTGAATTGAATTCCACGCGTTGGAAAGCTTGAACGATCGTAGGTGTCGGCGTGCCAGTTAACAAATGCCGTTAAAAAGGAATTATAGCTGTTGGTGGAACCCGGGTCAAGATTTGAGACCATTTTGATGTATTCAAACTCAAATCCTGTACGAAACTGTAAGGTATTTTTACGGCTGATCTGAGTGAAGAGTTCAATTTTATTTTGATTAGTACTGAAAACATCCACCACATTATTCTCGCTATACTGATTAAAATCGAGTCCAAAGCTGGTGAGGCGCAATCCAAAACCAGGCTTTCTGCCCCTGTCGATTAGGTAAAAACCAGAAATACGGGGATTTTCGCCTAAGTTTAAATCCACAAAAAGCTTGGTTCCTTTGATCATAACATTCTTAAAGGTAGCATTCAGCAGAAGTGCAACTTTGTAATCAGAATCATAATGAACGCCCGCTCCCAGGAGACCCGAACTAGCTTCAACCACCTCCACAACTAATACAACACCCTCGATATCAGGCAAAAAATGATAATGCACGGATTCGAAAAAGCCGCTGCCATAGGCCTGTTGGATTCCCAAACTCAAATCAGTAATCTTAAGCCATGTGCGTGCCTCAACCATTAATGCACCTTCCAAAAAATCGCGTGAAACATTCTGCAACCCCCTGTATTGTATAGATGTTACGAAAACAGAATCTATTGGTTTGGCATCCAGTTTTCGGGTTTTTCCGGGTCCAAACTGATCCAGTGAATCTGCAAGACGTTTCAGCTGTGGCAGCACCTTACGTGCGGCTGCTTCTCCAAGTTTGATGATGCTATCATTGTCACTAAAACTCATCACATCAAAATCTCCCAAATCCGGCTTCACATAAATATCCGTTTGCTCAACACCCAGCTTATTGGCTTCCATCCGATAAAAGGCTACCACCTGGTTCATGATTTTTACGAGCGAATTCAATTGTTCCGGATGGAGCAGGCCCGACTGAACATCAACCCCTACAATCACATCGGCTCCCATAGCTTTTACATCAGCCACCGGATAATTATTTACTATACCGCCATCAACCAGGAAACGGTCGTTGAAGCGAACAGGCGTAAAATAACTTGGAATTGACATGCTGGCACGCAAAGCCTTATGAAGCACGCCTCTATCGAGCAATACAGAAGAGCCATTCTCAAGATCAGCTCCGATGCAAGCAAAGGGAACCGGAAAATCCTTAAAATAATAATGCTTGTACGACTGACTGGTATAATAGGCTAACAGAGATTCGATCAGCTGACCATTATACATACCCATCCGCATTTGTAGTTTGCGACTCTTAATAGGAAAAGTGGCTACGAAGCGGTCAGCATTATTTTTTTCTTCGATGGGTATAAATCGGCGTGGTAGCCTGTCGGCCATCAAGTCACTCCAATTTTGTCTGCCAATTATTCTGACCATGGTATCCGGATGATAACCCAGGGCATATAACCCACCGATAATACTACCCATGGAAGTTCCACCGATATAATCAAATTTGAGCCCTGCCTCTTCAAATACCCTGATGGCTCCGATATGCGCAAAACCTTTGGCACCTCCACCGCTCAAAACCAAGCCCAGCTTAGGACGTTCGCTTTGCAATTCCTGAGCCTTTAGCGCAGGAATGCAACATAAAAACAACAAAATCACCTGCCATCTAAAGATAGACACCAGGAAATTTGAAATTGCAAAATCAGAATTTTGGCTCAAATCCCTCATAAGCAATATCAAGCTTTTCGAACCCCACAAAGAAATTATTGAACTCGCTGGTATAAACATTGTTCACAATAATCCTGTAAACCTTTCCTGATCTCAATCCCAATGTATCTGCATAAGTTACAGGCAAATTAAGACTATCGTTACTCATGAAAAGATTAATCCGGCCATCGCCAAGTTTTTCGATCATCCAGACAGCATTTGAATCAAACTTAACAGTTGCAACGCGATCGCCCACCCAGGAGGTATTAAAAACAACCATAAACTCATCGGGTGGGTTCACTATGGGATCAGTATAGGAAAACACCTTCACATCCTCACCCTCGGGTCTGTTTTTGACACATGATGATAAAAACAGAAGCATGATCAAGGCCAAGAAAGAAACCACAGATTTCATCCGAATCGAATTTTATTGTGTACTAAAAAACCCACCTGTCACAAAGATAAGCAATCAGGCGTTGGAAGTAACCTTTCCGTGACAATTTTTATATTTTTTGCCACTTCCGCACGGACAGGGTTCATTACGTCCCACTTTTTTCTCTGCAACTATTGGCTGGGTTACTTCCTGTTGTTGCGTTCTGCTATGTGCCTGCGAAAGCAGGTCGGAGCGTTCTTCTTTCATTTGCGATCGGTCGAGTCCACGTGGTTTACGGGCTTCTTTCACACTGCCCGGATCCTGCACCGGAATATCAGCACGCATCAAAAAGGAGATCACTTCCCGATTGATCTTTTGAACCATCGTTTTAAATAACTCAAACGACTCAAACTTATAGATCAGGAGTGGATCCTTTTGCTCGTAAGTTGCATTTTGAACAGATTGTTTCAGGTCGTCAAGCTCGCGCAGATGCTCTTTCCACGAATCGTCAATAAGGCCGAGTGTAATGCTTTTCTCAATTGAAAGACTTACTTCGCGCGGACCATTGTCAACAGCCTTTTTAAGATTTACCACAACTTGCATCCCCTTGTTGCCATCGGTTATCGGGATAGCAATATTTTCGTATTGGCTCTGCCGTTCAAAAACATCCTTGATCACAGGCATGGTCTTTTCCCCAATTCGTTTGTTTTTTTCGCGGTATCGCACAGCAGCCAGCGCAAAAATCTGTTCTGTTATCTCTTCCACCTTTAAGGCAAAAAACTGATCTTCATCCACCGGAGATTCGATCCCCACCTGTGAGATCAGACTCAGCTTGAAATTTTCAAAATCACGACTATCCAGATTATCCGTAACAATCTGTTCCACAAGATCGTACATCATATTAGAAATATCAACAGAGAGCCTTTCGCCAAACAGTGCATGACGACGCTTTTTGTAAATCACCTCACGCTGTGCATTCATCACATCGTCATACTCAAGCAAGCGCTTACGAACACCAAAGTTATTCTCTTCCACTTTTCGCTGTGCCCTTTCGATGGATTTGGTGATCATGGAATGCTGAATCACCTCACCTTCTTTAAGGCCAAGTCTGTCCATTAGCCCTGCAATCCTTCCAGAGCCAAACATACGCATGAGGTCGTCTTCGAGCGAAACAAAAAACTGTGAGCTACCCGGGTCGCCCTGACGTCCTGCCCTACCTCGAAGCTGTCTGTCAACACGCCGCGATTCATGGCGTTCGGTACCAATAATTGCCAGACCTCCGGCTTCTTTCACACCGGTTCCTAGTTTGATATCCGTACCACGTCCTGCCATATTGGTGGCAATCGTCACAGTACCAGCCTGTCCGGCTTCCTTCACTATCTGGGCTTCCTTGGCGTGAAGCTTGGCGTTAAGCACATTGTGGGCAATGCCTTTTCGTTGCAGCATACGAGCTAAAAGCTCAGAGGTTTCAACAGAGGTAGTTCCCACCAAAACAGGTCTTCTGGCATTTACGAGGCTTTCGATCTCATCGATTACGGCATTAAACTTCTCGCGCTTGGTTTTGTAAACCAGATCCTGACGATCGTCGCGGGCAATAGGTTTATTTGTCGGAATAACCACTACGTCAAGCTTGTAGATATCCCAGAGCTCTCCTGCTTCTGTTTCGGCAGTACCAGTCATACCCGCCAGCTTGCTGTACATCCTGAAATAATTCTGAAGGGTGATGGTGGCATAAGTTTGCGTGGCTGCCTCAATCTTAACGTTTTCCTTTGCTTCAATCGCCTGATGTAAACCATCCGAATAGCGGCGGCCTTCCATGATACGACCGGTTTGCTCATCAACGATCTTTATCTTGTTATCCATGATCACGTATTCCACATCCTTCTCAAAAAGCGTATAGGCTTTCAGAAGCTGATGAACAGTATGCAAACGCTCAGATTTTAGGGTGAAATTCCGGATCATCTCACTTTTGCGTTCCAGCAATTCATCTTCTTTCAGTTGAAGTTTCTCCAGGTCTGCAATGGTTGCACCAATATCCGGCAGGATAAAGAAGTCAGGATCGTTATAAGAGGCGGTCAGCAGGTCAATACCTTTTTCGGTTAGATCAACAGAATTATGTTTTTCGTCGATCACAAAATACAGCTCGTCATCAATGAGGTGCATGTTTTTGGCTTGCTCCTGCAGATAAAAACTTTCTGTTTTTTGCATGAGCGAACGCATACCTTCTTCGCTTAGAAACTTGATCAAAGCATGATTTTTTGGCAAACCCCGATAGGCTCTGAAGAGCAAATCGCCACCTTTTTTGGTGTCGGCATCTTTAGCACCTGAATGTAGAATTTTTTTGGCTTCAGCCAATATTCCACTCACCAGTGTTTTTTGCGCATTGAAGAGTTTTACCACGTCCGGTTTCAGGGCGTCAAACTCCTGATGGTCACCTCTGGGCGTGGGGCCACTTATAATCAATGGTGTACGAGCATCATCGATCAAAACTGAATCCACCTCATCCACAATGGTATAATGATGTTTGCGCTGCACCAGCTCGTCTGGATTGCCTGTCATATTGTCGCGTAGGTAGTCGAAACCAAACTCATTGTTTGTGCCATAAGTGATATCAGCCAGGTAAGCTTTTCGACGGGCGGCTGAATTAGGCTCGTGCTTGTCGATACAATCCACAGTTAGTCCAAGAAACTCATAGATGGCACCCATCCATTCGGAGTCGCGCTTGGCCAGGTAATCGTTCACAGTAACAAGGTGTACGCCCTTTCCGGCCAGTGCATTCAGATAAACCGGCAAAGTAGCTACCAGTGTTTTACCCTCACCGGTAGCCATCTCGGCAATTTTCCCCTGGTGCAACACTATACCTCCAATAAGCTGAACATCGTAGTGTACCATATCCCAGGTGATCGTATTGCCACCAGCCACCCAGCTGTTGCGATACAACGCCTTATCACCTTTTATTTCGATATGCGCATATCTGGATGCCAGCTCACGATCCATTTTGTTGGCTGTAACTTCAACAATCTCGTTCTCCTTGAAGCGACGCGCGGTTTCTTTCATCACTGAGAATGCATCTGGCAAAATTTCAGTAAGAACTGTCTCCGTCTTTTCGTACTGAATCTTTTCGAGCTTGTCAATCTGCTCGTATATTTTCTCCTTTTCTGCCGATTCCAAATCCGGATTTGTATCGATCTGCTGATGAAGACTTTCGATTTCCTTTATTTCTGCAGAAACGGCTTCTTGAATGATGCTTTTAAACACATTCGTCTTGGCTCTTAAAGCGTCAGTATCAAGTTGCTTAATATTTTCGTACGCTGCTAAGGTCTTGTCAAGTAAAGGTTTGATGGCTTTTAAATCGCGGGTGGATTTATCGCCTAACATTTTTTTTATTAAACCAAACATAGGATTATCAGGTTGTATCTAATTTGCAATTCATACCAATCAGCAACTATCATTCCATTGCGCTGAATAGTGTTCGATTGGCAAAGTTAAAGTGTTTAAATTAATATGGGCGAATAAATCCCTGAATTGTTCTGTTTTCAATTTCTCAATATTTGCTGAGCAAACGGTTAAGGTGATATTTCATAGCTATCTCTTCGGATGGAAGAGGTGCCATGCCAATTTTTCCGTTTGGATCAACAAGCACTAACTCAGGAAAGGTTCGGATGTTATAATCTTCCAGCAATAAGATTTTCTCATGGCTTATGGTGAGCACTTCCCATTCGAAGCCCATCCCACTGAGGTAATTGGCATAAAAGGGTTTTTGCTCCCAGGCAAGCACCACAATCCGGAATTTCTTTTCAAAAGCTTCCTGCATTTCCTCCAGATTTTGAAACAACAGCTCACAGACCGGACAGCTTTCATCAACAAAGACAAGCATCACCGATGAACCTTTGTAATCTGATAATTGCTTTGTTTTTCCGGCTGCATCCGGTAACATAAAATCAGGTGCTTTTGTTCCGGCTGCCAATCTGTCAAATTCAACCAGGGCATTTGATGCAAGATTTTGCAGAAATTGATTCTTTGCTTTAGCGGAGAGCACTTCCAAATAATTGCGCACGGCCACACGGTTGAATCGTGGATTGTAATAAAAATCTTTAAGCGACTGAATAATAATAAGATCAGCCAATTCTGTATCCTTACTTAATAAAGTATCGCCACGCAAAAGATCACGCCAGGAGTTATATTCGCCAGGCTGGATGGCCAATAATTCTGTTGTATTGATGGATCGGTTATGCAACAGATAATCCTTAAAAATTTCTTTGAACAAACTCATATAAGGCTCAAGGTGAAAATAAATTGGCTGGGCGGCAAAATATTCTGCGATAATTTGCCTGCCGCCATTTCGTCTCACTGCCATTTCGAGGGCGGCATATTTGTAGCGGGCGTATATTTTGGTATAGTCAGAATCAAAGACTGAAAGTACATCTTTCAGCTGCCGGTTTAGTGTATCAAGCAAACCATACCTCCTGAGTTGGTACAATTCCTTAAAGTGATCCAGCGCAAAATTATTCACCAATCTGTCAATACTTTCCAATTGGAATTGCAAACCATCATCCTCAGCTATATTGATGATTAATGCCGGAGGTGACTTATCGAAATAAGAATTATTCTGCTGATCCTTGTCAATTTGAATGGTAAAATCATACCGGGCACCTGGCTTCAAAACCAACATAATACGCTCTAAATCAATGGCCAGTTCGAAGACTCCGATTTGAGAAATTTCTGCCTGTATTTGAAAACCCCCCTTTTCATCGGCATGAGTTTCAACAATAGTTTCTCCATGAAGATTCAGCAGATCCTTGTACTCAATCAATCGGATCAGCGCGCCCTGTTGATTACACTGTCCGCTAATTTCAAGCTGCCGGGCATGTAGATCGATGACCAGCAATAAGCCTACAAACAATAAAATTCTATTCAACATGTTTTGCCTCCTGGCAACTCAAACGATTACACAAAAACTATATTGTAAGATCTACCCCCCCGGGCACAAATTGAGAGGCATCACCATTATTACGCACCACATCGCGTATCACACTGGAGGTGATGGCAGTCAATTCGGGTGTGGTGAGCAGAAAAACCGTTTCAATCTCAGGAAACAATTTCTTATTCACCTGCCCAATGCTGCGTTCAAATTCAAAATCGGCGGATGTACGCAAACCTCGCAATATATAATGAGCGTTCAGTTTGCGGCAATAATCCACTGTAAGACCTGTGTAGGTTGTGACTTTTATTGTTGGATAATCTTTGAACACTTTTTCAATCCAGGCTTTTCTTTTCTCCAGAGGGAAATAATACGTCTTTAATGCATTGATGCCTATAGCAATGACTATTTCATCAAACAAAGGTATGGCTCTCAACACCAGTGATTCGTGACCAAGCGTAAGCGGATCAAACGATCCCGGAAAAACAGCAATTTTCTTCATGCTTCTGGGTTTTGAAAAAGCTAAACTACAACAAAATTATTTTCCCCATCACTTAGGTGAACATTCCATTTTTGTGTGCATTTATGATCGGGCCTAATGTTTCTCTTACAGAACGAAATGTACTGTTTAAAAATTCATCCAGCTGTGATTTATTAATTAACCTAACTGCCGTAATTCCTTCTTCTTTCTGCGGTTGGGGTTCAAAATCACCATCCAATAACATAGTGTACCAGGCGGTTCTTTTCAAAATCCAACGCTTTTCCAGCTGATAACAATGAAAGCTTTCGCCTGCCTTATCCAGCAAAATAATTTTGTGCAAACCAGTTTCTTCTTCCACTTCACGCAATGCAGCTACAGCTTCCTCTTCATCTTTTTCGAGGTGGCCTTTTGGCAGATCAGGAAGTCCGTTACGCTCAATGATAACAAGCGAATCCTTATAATATACGATCCCTCCTGCAGCACATTTTGTCTCAAAAACGGCATTCAATAATTTTACAGGATCGAAGCTGTATGTATTAATATTCAAGTCATTAGATTCATTAGCATCTTCCAGCCAATTACAAATTTGAATCAAGCTGCGATCCCATCCAGTTTGCTTTTCAATCGAATAGGAATCGCTATTTTCGAATTCAGTTTGGTATAAACCAAGGCATCTGTTTTCGTGAAAAACTTTATACATTTGCAGCATTAATTTTCAGGATTAACAATATTCACTGAGCCCCCAAAGTTAAAGCTAATAAGCTGTTTCTTGCCCATAATAAATATAATCAGGTGTTCAAAAAAAATTGATTTTATGATTTTCAAAGATGATGAAGCTGCCATATTAGCTGGTTTTCTGCTCCAGATCAAAGCGATAAAATTAAGTCCGGCAAAGCCTTTCACCTGGGCATCCGGATTAAAAAGTCCGATATATTGCGATAACCGTATCACGCTATCCTATCCAAAGATCAGGACACACATCAGGCAGCAATTTGTGCAGGCCATACTGGAAAAATATGACAAGCCGGATATTATAGTTGGCGTGGCAACAGGTGGCATAGCACAAGGGGCTCTGATTGCGCAGGAACTCGGGCTGCCTTTTGCCTACGTGCGTTCTGATAAAAAATCGCACGGATTGCATAATCAGGTGGAAGGCATTGTAGAAAAAGGCCAGTCGGCTGTGGTGATCGAAGACCTTGTTTCGACCGGTGGCAGCAGCCTCAAAGCTGTTGATGCCTTGCGCCAGAGAGGTCTTGAAGTTAAAGGCATGATGGCCATTTTTACTTACGGTTTGCAACAGTCCGAAGAGAATTTTAAAACGACGAAATGTGAGCTTACCACCTTAACCGATTACGAAAGCCTGATCCGCAAAGCCAGTGAAGAAAATTATATCACCGAAAAAGACCTGCAATCGCTCATTCAATGGCGCCTCAATCCCGAAACCTGGAGTAATCAACAATAAATAATTTGTAAGATGGATTTTGAGAGTAAATGGCAAAATATTAACGCATCCGCAACGCAGGTTTTTAGTTTTCTGAATGACCTGCGTAATCTGGAAAAGCTAATGCCTGAACAAATTATCGATTATAAGGCTGAAGGCCAAAAATGTTCGTTCACCATCAAAGGCATGACAAGCCTGAGCTTAAAAGTGGATCAAGCTGTAGAACCAAAACTGATCAGACTGGTTCCGGATGGGAAAAGCCCTTTCGAGTTTGAGCTGATGGCGCACCTCCGGGAATCAGAAGGCACAACCCAAGCCAAGATACAACTGCAAGCCGACCTCAACCCGATGCTGGCCATGATGGCAAAACGTCCGTTGCAAAATCTGGTAGAGATCATGGCTGACAAACTTTCTGCTCAAAGGTTTTAACGCACTTCGTTTTAAAATAAAAATCGTATCGTTTTAAAATCGCAAGGGATGGTTTTGCCCTCACGGGTTTCCATCACCAGCATGCCATATTCACCAATACCTTTTATCCTTAGTTCTGCTATTTCCTCCTTGATTTTATACCTATGCCACTCCCCTATCCTGAACAACTTTTGATGATACTCATTGTTGATTATACCTAAACCTTCCATTGATTGCGCCTGATTAACCCTATATCTGAAACGCCTCAAAATTCCTTTTAAAATTTTCTGCAGATCAAACTCCCTATCAACTATCTGACGCAATGAAACTGGCCGTGGAATCCACTCCGGAAAATTAGCCTGATTAATATTCAACCCAACTCCTATCACCGATTCATCTAATTGTCCATTACGGATAGTGTTTGAAATCAGGACTCCTCCCAGCTTCTTCCGCTGATAAAAAATGTCGTTTGGCCACTTAATCCTAAAATCTTTCTCCCGGGTAAGTGCTGACAATTCGTCAACAACAGCCAATGCAATGATCTGTGTAATTAAAAACTGTGCTGAGGCTGCTATAAATCCGGCATCCATCCCAAGGCTAAACAAGAGATTTTTACCCTTTTCGCTGTGCCAGTGATTCTCGCCCATGCCCTTTCCGGAAGTTTGATAATCAGCACATAGCACCAGATCTGAAATCGATACTCCCGACTTTATCCTGTTTTGCATCCATTGATTGGTCGAATCAATTTCGTCAATAAATAATACCCGGAAGTTTTGAAAAATCACTTGCCTCATTTCAGCTCAGTATTTAGGCAAAATTAGTTTTTCTTTGTATGACATCGTTCAGCAATCGCTACAAAAAGGCTGAATGCAGTTAAACCAAAAAAGCCTAATTTTGTTCTTTATTTAAAATTAACCCGTTCATGAGAATCAGACATCAGTCAGATAATGCCGAAAACATCCTGGAAGTGGCGGTAAAGACCATGCAGGAAGGAAAAGGGAAAGACATTGTAGCCCTGGATTTAAAAAAAATTGGAAGTGCAGTTACAGATTATTTCCTGATATGTCATGGCAGTTCGCATACACAGGTGGATGCTATTGCTGAAAAAATTCTGGAAAATGTAAAAAAAGAGTGTGGTGCTATTGCTTACAACAAGGAAGGCTTCGAAAATTCGGAATGGATTTTGTTAGACTATGTTGATGTGGTGGTTCACATTTTCCTCGATAATACACGTACTTTCTACCGGCTCGAGTCGCTCTGGGCCGATGCCAAAGCTACTACCTACAACGATGAGGATTAAGACTTTTACTTCAGAAGACAAAAATGAAAGAAACACAAAACGAAAACAAAAACAAAGCACCAAAACAAGGTGAAAATAAACCTAAGTTTAATTTTTATTGGATATACGGTTTGCTGGCCCTTGTATTTGTTGGCTTACAGCTGATTAACTGGGATACAGGCTCTAAAGACCTTAATAAGGGTGAGTTGTTGCAGATGCTTCAGGAACAGGAAATTTCTAAAATTGATCTGGTCAATCGCGAGATCGCCGAAGTTTACCTCACAAGTGATGCCCGAAAAAAATATTTCCCCGATAAGGATGGCGGAGGAGTTTCAGAAAGCCTTGGTGGTTCCACGCCTGACTATATCTATCGCATCGGCTCAATCGAAGGTTTCGAAAAAGACATCATGGCAGCACAGGAAGGCCAGACGAATCCCATATATATTAACAATGTAAACCGACGCAACTGGAGTGGAGAAATTTTAGGTTGGATCCTTCCGATAGCCTTACTTATAGGCGTTTGGTTTTTCATCATGCGGATGATGAGCCGTGGTGGTGGCGGCGCAGGAGGCCAAATATTTAATATCGGCAAGTCAAAAGCACAACTCTTTGATAAGAATACCAACGTAAACGTCACTTTTAAAGATGTTGCCGGACTCGAAGAAGCCAAGGTAGAAATCATGGAAATCGTTGATTTTCTGCGCACCCCCGAAAAATATACCAAGCTTGGAGGTAAAATCCCTAAAGGTGTCCTGCTGGTTGGTCCTCCCGGAACCGGTAAAACACTTCTTGCCAAATCAGTTGCCGGCGAAGCCCATGTTCCCTTTTACAGCATTTCAGGATCCGATTTCGTGGAAATGTTTGTGGGTGTGGGTGCCTCACGTGTTCGCGATCTTTTTAAACAAGCCAAAGAAAAATCACCCTGTATCATCTTTATCGATGAAATAGATGCAATCGGACGTGCCAGAGGTAAAAATCCGGCTACAGGGGCTAATGATGAGCGCGAGAACACTTTAAATCAGTTACTTACCGAAATGGATGGTTTTGGAACCAACTCAGGTGTCATCGTTTTAGCAGCCACCAACAGGGCTGATATTCTCGACAGAGCCCTGATGCGCGCAGGCCGCTTTGATCGTCAGATTTATGTAGAACTACCTGATTTGGAAGGACGTAAAGAAATTTTTGAAGTGCATATGCGTCCGCTAAAGCTTGATCCCAATGTCGATAAAGAATTCCTGGCCAAGCAAACGCCCGGTTTTTCAGGTGCCGATATCGCCAATGTGTGCAACGAGGCAGCCCTTATAGCTGCACGACGCAACAGGGAATCGATTAACAAACAAGATTTTATGGATGCCATCGACCGTATCATCGGTGGATTGGAAAAGAAAAATAAAATTATTTCTCCATCAGAGAAAAAGGTGGTTGCATTTCATGAGGCCGGACATGCCTCGGTGAGTTGGCTGCTCGAACATGCGCATCCACTGGTAAAAGTTACAATCGTTCCCCGCGGAAAATCATTAGGTGCTGCCTGGTATCTTCCCGAAGAACGTCAGATAACAACCTACAATCAGATGTTTGACGAAATGACAGCTGCTCTTGGTGGAAGAGCTGCCGAAAAAGTAATCTTTGGTCAGATTTCCACAGGAGCCCTGAGCGACCTCGAAAAAGTGACCAAACAGGCCTATGCAATGGTGACATACTATGGATTAAGTGAAAAAATTGGAAATGTTAGTTTTTACGATTCCACCGGACAGCAGGAATATGCTTTCAACAAGCCCTTCAGCGAAAAAACCAATGAGGTAATTGACAGCGAGATCAGCGATATGGTTGAAAAAGCTTATCAAAGAGCATTGAAAATATTGAGCGAACATAAAGACGGCCTCACTAAACTTGCTGAAAAGTTGCTCGAGAAAGAAGTGATTTTTGGTGAAGACCTTGAGACTATCTTTGGAAAGCGCCCCTGGATCAAAGAAGAACGTCCTTTGCCAAAGAAAGTGGTATCGGAAAATAAATCCGAAGAAAAGACTGAAACAGCTGCAAACGGTCCAGATACAACAACTGAATCAGATAAGACTAAAAATGCTCATGATACTGAAAATCAAATGAAATTGTCAGATGACGAGGAACAACCACAGGTAGTTCCTACGCCAAAATCATAGTACTTTTATCCCAAATCGAAAAGATGAAAGAAAGCACATCACGCGAACAAATTCTGACAAAAATCAGAAATGCCTTGATTGAAAAAACGTCGCTACCTTACCCTGATGTGGATATAAGCAGCAGTGTTCTAAAACCAATAGATGAAAAAGAAGGACTTGAGGTAGCCTTCGCAAAAGCATTGATCCAGGCAGGCGGGCAATTTGTGTATTGCGAAAATGAAAATCAGTTTTTGGGCTACCTGCAAACCCTGATGCAGGAAAGAGGCTGGGATACCATCTGGACACAAAGCAATAAAGTTAAACAAGTGCTTAAGGCTGGTGAACTATCGTTTGCAGAGGTTCCGGTAAAGGATAGCAAACAATTGGTTGGGCTAACCGTTTGTGAGCGTCTGATTGCACAAAATGGAAGCATATTGCTTTCAGATCAAAAATCAGGAAGTCGCATGGCCATTGCTTTTCCCGAAGTGCAACTCGTTTTGGGTTATGCATCGCAGGTAGTTGGCTCGCTTAAAAATGCTCTTCAGGATATCAGACAGCTTTATCCTGATACACTGCCTTCGCAGCTGGTATTTATTACTGGCCCCAGTCGAACAGCAGATATTGAGAAAACACTGGTGATGGGTGCTCATGGCCCAAAAGAGCTCATACTGTTTTTAATCGATGATATCTGAAAATCGGTGGTTTTTTCCATAAGTGAATAGCTGGAACACATAGAAAATACTGTATTTCTGAAAAATAGTGTATTTTTGTGGCGCACTGCGAAAGCATTCGTAAGCACGCAACTGACATGAAAGATTTAGTCATCCGTACTGTGTACGGTCTTTTTTTTGCGATAATGGTCGCAGGCAGCATCCTCACCAGCAAATGGCTACTTGCTATCTTGCTCATTGCAGTCGTAATTATTGGTGCTGATGAAATGATTCGACTTAGAGTTAAGTCAAATCCAGTTCGAAGCGACAAATTCCTGATGATCCTTCTGCCCGTTCTACTCTTTTGTCTGATGGCAACCACTGCACTAGGGTTGTTACCGGTCAGGTTTTTGATTAGCTCACTTTTACTTTTACTTTTTCCATTTCTTCATGCCTTATTTAACCAACGCTATACATTCACTGATATGGCTGGCGTTTACTGGCCTTCATTTTTGATGGTTGCAATGCCTGCCGGGTTGATGCTATTCTTTTATAACGAAGCGATTGTTGGTGAATTAGCTGGTGCCCATCTGCTTTTGTCTGTCATTATTTTAGTGTGGCTCAATGATATTTTCGCTTATCTTGTCGGGATAAAATTTGGACGACATCGCTTGTTCGAACGAATCTCCCCCAAAAAAAGCTGGGAAGGAAGTATTGGTGGCTTGGTTCTTACCTTGGTATCGGCTTTGATTTTTAGTCATTTTACCGGTCTGGTATCACTTGAAAAAGCTGCGATAATAGCCTTTTTAGTAGTGATTACAGGAAGTTTGGGCGATCTGGTCGAATCTATGCTCAAAAGACAGGCAGGAGTTAAAGACTCCGGAAAACTCATACCCGGACATGGCGGCATACTCGATCGCTTTGATGCAAGCTTTTTTGCAGTTCCCTTTGTTTTTGTCTATCTAATACTCATACACTGATGCACATTCATCGCGAAGGCTATAAGATTATTTTTCTCACCTTGCTGATTATCACACTTTTAATTAGTGCGCTTAACCTCTCTTTTCCAGTTCAGCAATGGTTTCATTACGTGATACATTTGCTGTTTGCCGGTTGGCTGATTTGGACAATTGCTTTTTTCAGAGTGCCACATCGTAAACCAATCGATAGGGATGATAATCAGGTTGTTTCTGCTGCCGACGGGACGATAGTAGCTATTGAAGAAGTAGATGAGCCGGAGTACTTCAAAGACAGACGCATACAGGTTTCTGTTTTTATGTCGCCATTTAATGTGCATGTTAACTGGTATCCAATTGCAGGTGAGGTAAGTTATGTACGATACCATCCGGGGAAATTTTTAGTAGCTTATCATCCCAAATCCTCTACCGAGAACGAACGAAATACTGTGGTTGTTCGGGCTAATGACGGGCAGGAATTGCTTATGCGTCAGGTGGCAGGAGTATTGGCCAGACGCATCATCAATTATGCTAAAAAGGGCGAGAAGGCCTTGCCCGGAAAAGAATTTGGAATAATCCGTTTTGGCTCCAGGGTCGATTTCTTTCTTCCAACTGATGCCACCATAGAGGTGGAAATGGGACAAAAAGTAAAGGCACGAAAAACAATCATTGCCAGTCTCAAAAAATCAGTTGCCTGATCAATCAGAGTTTCAAAGCTAATATATCCGGAATTTCATTCAGATGTCGGATCTCAAAACTAGGTTTCTCCTGATGTGGCAAGCTTTCCGGATTAAAGTAAATTTGATCCATCCCAAAACTCTGCGCTCCCAGAATATCAACTTCCAGATCGTCTCCAATCATCAGACTCTCACTTTTGCTGGCACCAGTCAGGTATAAAGCATATTCAAATATCTTTGGGTCAGGCTTTTTAACGCCGGCAGCTTCGGAGGTAATCACTTTATTAAAATAAGGCTCGAGACCTGCTGTCTGGATTTTGATGTGCTGAACTTCTTCAAAACCATTGGTAATCAGATGCATCTCAAAATGAGGATACAGCTGTTTCACCACTTCCACAGCACCTGGAAAAAGATGAACGGTGCGTGGTGCATAATAAAGGTAATCTTCTGATAAAGTAACAGCCAACTCCTCATCCCCGATGCCAAAACTCTCAAGCGTATGGACAAATCGCAGGTCGCGCAAAATCTCTTTCTTCAAATCGCCATTGCGATACGATTCCCAAAGCACATCATTATGCTTGTTGTAAGTACTGAAAAAAGTTTTCAGGTCAGGAACTCCTTTATGATTGAGTTTATGCTTCTCAAAAAGCAGGGCAAAGGTCTGTTGGGCACTTTTGTCGAAATCCCAAAGGGTGCGATCCAGATCGAAAAAAAGGTGTTTATACTTCATTTATAAGTTGATTTCTGAATTTATGCTGCATCTGCCTGAGCCACTCAAAAAAGAGCACAGCAGCAGCATGGCTTACATTGAGCGAACGCGTGAGGCCGGGAACAGGAATATAAACCACTATATCAGCCTGATCCAGCATGTATTCACTCATCCCAAAGCGTTCGCTGCCCACCACGAAAACAGGATTTTCGGGTAGCTCAATCTCAAAAAGACTACTGGCTTCGTGTGCTGTTTCAAGTGCAACAATGGTAGCTGGAGCTGCAACTAATTTCCGGATTTCCGTTTCCTGGCAAAAACTCCAGTTCAGGTTGCCGTGGCTGCTGGCTGCAATTCTGCGAATCTTTGTCATTTGTTTTACAGGCTCCTCACCCAGAAAAAACAAATCCTTAGCCCCCAGGTTATCCGAAAGTCTGATCAAAGCACCAATATTTTGATAATCAGTAAGCTGATCACCAACAACAACTGGTCGCTCAGTAAAGCGATAAATCACTTCCGGATGGATGGTCTCAAACAAATGATTTGATTTCAGGTATCCCATAAGGCTGGCAAATTTACAGGAATTTGGTTTGTTAACAGATAAAAAAACGGCCTCCGAAACCGGAAGCCGTCTTTGTTACAATTATGAAAAACGTTTGCTTAGTTCTTTACGACGATTTTCTTCGTAATTGTCTTATCACCATTAACCATCTGCACAAAATAAAATCCATCAGGCAGGTTGGCTGTGTTGATGCGATGTTGTTTGGTAGCAGCATCAAGACGTGCTTCTATCATTCTGTTGTTGAAGCGGTCAAAGATAGTTACATCAAAGACACCATCAACCTGAGCATCAAACAGCACATTGAAATATTGAGAAGCCGGATTGGGGAAGATACCTGCCATAATTGGCTCAGAAATTTCAAAAACGCCGCTGTTAAATATCATTGAGGGATCAAGTGAACTAACAATCTGGATGTAATAATCAGTTCCTACTGGCACAGTATTATTTGTTGGAACAGTATAATCAATCATACTTCCTTCAAAATCGGTAGCAATTGTTCTGTTTACAGTATTG
>Ga0334883_1002270_pt1 | contig 24246 bp, 7 predicted proteins | sample GraSluR1_MG_6_FD_207230 | JGI IMG/M metagenome (GOLD analysis project Ga0334883, IMG submission 207230) | Sludge microbial communities from methane-producing bioreactor in Wageningen University, Netherlands - Granular Sludge_09_05-R1 | ecosystem: Engineered > Bioreactor > Anaerobic > Unclassified...
TAATGTGCGACCATTACACTCTGTTGTCATAAGACTGCTCCTTGTCTTTGGGATAACCTCCTTGTACAAACGACGTTATACCAAAAAGAGCAGTCTTTTTCAATTCATCGGTGAGAAATGCGGGCTAGGGGAGATCATCCGGGCAGCGTGCATTTCGGAAGCGGATGCAGAGAAGTTGCTAGAGTTTCGTCGTCCTGCGGGCGATTTCGACTCAAAAATCCTCCTATGCCGGGCGTTCTCATTGATCCACCCCGATGAGGCTGAAGCACTGCGTGTTGTTCAGAAGATTCGAAATCGTGCGGCGCACTTTGACCGAAGACGACGGGGATTTGATGTGCTGTTCGACTCGCCCCAGACGGTTGATCAGGTGTACCATCTTGCGGAAACCCTGAATGTCAAGCTCATGTCGCGCGAAATTGCAGCCGTACGAAAAGCATTCGTTGCTTGTGCACGTCTGCTTGCGGTTAGACTGTACTTGCGTCTAACCGAAACGCGGCGCCCAGTAGCCTTACGTGGCCACAAGGAAATGGCCAACGAAGCGAGAGAACGAGTGAAGGATACCGAGCTAGGGAGAATGCTAAATGAGGCTGAGCAGGAGGCTCGTGAGGGCAAGCTGGACAAATTGATTTACATAGCAAACACGATGAGGGATGTATGGGCAATGGTCCTGCATGAATGGACGGCCGAAGACGATGAAGTTCAATCAGACGCGGGTTTGCAGGGCGGCTAATACGGCGTCAGAAGCGGACGCTTGGCGGGCGCCGCATCTGCGACGGCCAAGTAGGCGTACCGGCACACCCATACGACACGCGGGGCCACTAGTCTGTCCTATTTTTCCCGGGCCGCGTTGCCTTGAGGTCTATCTCCATGCCTATTAGTTTCAGGGTGATGCGCAACAAGATGTTGTAGCGGCGGCACAGGGCGACGAGGCTTATGACGAGGATTACGACGGCGGCGGCGATCGTGACGGCGAGGTACAGCTTGCTCATTGCTCACTCCTGTTAGACATTTGCGTTGCGTGATGCGGGGGGCAGCCGGGCCGGCATGTGGGCGGCTGGGTATACTGGCGGGTGCCCCCCACTAGAAGTGGGGGTAAAACGTGGGGCGGGAAGATGGCCGGCGTGTGGGCGGCTGGGTGCGCTGGGGGTGCGCCCCCCACTAGAAGTGGGGGCGAAACGTGGTGGGGGCGAAACGTGGAGGGGGCGAAACGTGGAAGTGGGGGTAAAACGTGGAGGGGGAAGGTAAAAGGGGTATAATGCGGCGCGGGGGGAAGAGAGGGTAAAACGTGGAAGGGGTATGTGGGGGCGAGGGGTGCGCGATGGCGAGTATGCTTGGCTATATGGTGTCGTGGCGGACGTATGGGAGTTGGCTTCCCGGGCGTGAGGAGGGATACCGCGTGGGCGGCGGAATGCGGCCGGGGGGAGTCGCGGTCTGGAGGAATACTCGCGGGGTCGGCTGGTTCAGGGGGTGGTGAGGCTGAGTGAGCCTGCGCGGGAGATCGTTCGTGAAGCGATCGTTAAGACGGCGGGCGAGTTGGGGGAAGTCGCTGTCGCATTGGCGGTGTGCGAGACGCATGTACATCTTGTGGTGCGGCGCGGGGGCCGGAGGACCATTGCGGAGGTTGTCGCCATTTGCAAGACGAAGGCAAGGCAGGCACTTGGGGAGTGCGGGTATGCGGGGAAGGTGTGGGGGAAGGGGTTCGACAAACAGTTTTGCTATAGCGAAGAGGCGATGGCGGCCCGGGTTGCGTATGTGGAGAGGCATGGTGCGGGGGAGGTGTGAGGGGGGCTGGCGTGTGGGGGGCTGGGCGCGCTGTGCTGCCGAAGGTATCACCATTGACGTGCTGAGGAAGAGGCTTGAGTCGATTGAACCATTGACATTTGCAGATCGCATGCAGGACACAGAAGTCCTCATGATAAACGGCCTTACGGACAAGATCGTGCCTGCTCAGTGTGCCAGCCGATTGGCCGAGGCCACGGGCGCCCACAGCCATTGGTATGCGACTGATCATTATGGCATGGTAAAGTATATATTGCCGATTCTTGACAAGATAACCGGGCATTTTTCAGGGGAATAGGTAATACACCCCACAATATTGGGGGGAGGATGCCCATGTGTGTTCGACCTGGTGGCAAGGGGATCGGGGGCGGTGGAAAAAATTTTCCTTCCTTTAAGTGCTTATAAATTCGCCACTTAGCCTGTGAGGCGGTCGGATTTGTGATAGTTACGGAAAAAAGGCTATCAACATTCTGCCGTCTCATTCGCCTATTGAGTGCTGTTGAAGCAGGGGCAGTGAGATTTGTCCGGGCCGTGTGAACGAATTTATGGCTGGCGAGGATGCGCTTCTGCCTTCAAGCAGACGGAGGTCTTGCGTTACAGAGATGTGTGCCTAACGGAAAGGAGTTTGTCAATGGCAGAGGAGAATGCGGAGGTGGTCAGCGAGAGGGAGGAATTCACCGGGGGCAAATACTTGTGAGAAGGAGTGTGCGCGATGGCAAAGGTGCTTGTGGGAGCCGGCAAGGCCGGCTGTTCCGTCCTGTTGTTTGCGGCGGTTGCAGGTCTGGCCTTTTACATGGTGAGGATCAGTTCATTCGGCCAGACGGAGGCGGTGCTTGTGGATGGGGCGGCTGCTTTGGAAGCCGAAGCTCGAGAGCTGCTGGAGGCAGGGGATCTGGCTTCGGCAGAGGCGGCTTACCGCTTAATAGCGGACGAGTATGGCGGGACGCAATCGGCCTGCGAATCGTTGAAGCAGCTTGCGGGGATATACCTGCGGACCGGGTCGGATGAGGAGGCATTTGCAGCTTCGAAAAAGCTGCTCGAAGGATATTCTGAGAGCGCCGGGGCGGCAGTTGTGGCATTCAGTGTGGCGGAGATTCATCACTTGAAGGGAAAGTTCCGGCAAGCGCACGAGTTGTATGGCGACATTATCTCGAGCGGCGGCGACAGGTCGCTGGTCTTTCAGGCGATGCGAGGCATTATTCTGGCTGACGTTGAACTGGCCGGGGATCCCAATTCGGGGGCGGATATCGCAGGCGACGTTGCCGGGCTGGTGCGAGAATACTCAGGCCATGCGGGCTTTGCGCGTGAGGCATGTCTTCTTGCGGATGCGCTCTGCGGGCGAGGCGAGTACAATAATGCCGAGTATTTGTACGGGCAGGTGATACTGCACCACGCCGAGGAAGAACATGCACTGTGGTCTCGAAAGGGTCTGGCGGTGGCGGCGCTTCGGGCGGGCAAAGATAAAAAGGCGATGGATGCTGTCAGCGCACTGCTGGCAGTGTATTCTCCGGATGAACGGATCGCCAATGCTGCACGCCAAATAGGCGACGAGTTCCGCAAGGAGAAGAAGCACTCGCTGGCGAAAGCGGTGTACGGATGTGTGCTGCGTGAGTGGCCGGAGTCGGAGCAGGCATTGTGGTCGCGTATGGGCAGTGCAATTTCGGATATCGCGCTGGGTGACGATCCGAATGCGGCCGAGTCGGTGCAGCGGCTACTGACCGATTATTCGCGGGATGAGCGGCTTGCTAATGCGGCCTGTCAAATCGGTGATATGTACCAGCAGTCAGGTCGGTTTGAGGAGGCTCGGACCCTTCATGGGTACGTTGTGGACAACTGGCCGGGCGCAGAACACGGTGTCTGGTCTCAGAAGGGGCTTGCGGTGACCGAGGTATTCGACGGCTCCGATTCGAATTCATACCCCGAGCTTGACAAGCTTCTGGCAAACTTTCGTGATCATCCGGTGCTGCCGATGGCGGCGTTTTTTGCGGCAGAGGCCCACCGGGACCGGGCAGTTTCACTGAGGGCGGAGGGGCGCGACGCCGAAGCGAGGGAGGCATACGCAAGAGCAACAGGGGCTTTGATTCGCACGATTCGAGGGGCGCCTCCATCGATATATACGCCTGAATCATATTATCTTCTGGGCGAGTGTTACAGCATGTCCGGGAGCCATACCGAGGCGCTGGATTGCTATCGATATGTTGCAAATACCTGGCCGGCCTGGAAACTGGCATGGAGCGCCCGTTTTCAGGAAGGTCGAGCGTATGATAAGTTGAAGAAATCGGGCGATATGGAGTCGGGTGCGGCAGAGACGGGCACGCGTTCGGCTTATCGGCGACTCTTGTCGGATCACCCGGACTGTCCGGCGGCCAAAGCGGCCAGCGGCTGGCTGACCCGTTGCACGAACTGACATCGGAGGAGAGAATGATGAACACCAAATCATATTATGTTTACGCGATGCTGTCTATCTGCTGCGTCGCGGCAGGAATGTGCGAAGCGACGTCTTATGCTCCAATTGCAAGCGGCTGGCGCTTACAGTCCTCGGTTGAGGTGGGCCAGTCCGCCTACTTTCAGGAATACGGCTCTTATGATCGGGACGGCGGGTATATCGTGGCGCGTCAATGGACATTTCCGGAAGAGGCATTCGGGATTGTTGGAGCGGATACTGATTATGTCCGGTGCAAATTCAGGCGTCCGACCGGCGTCGGGGAAGAGTTCAGTGTTTTTCTTCGTGTGCAGGACGACCAGGGCCAATGGTCGGAGGCGGAAGAGTTTAAAATTACAGTGGGCGGACCGGAGTGCACGATCTGGTACGTTTCGCCGGGCGGCGATGATGAATTGAATCATGGACGCGACCATGATCATCCCTTCGGGGATTTGCAGGCTGCGCTCGAAGCGGCTGATCAGAACCAGGACGATTCGTGGGACAGCATTGTGCTGGCGCCGGGCATCTATTACAACAACATTGACTTTGGCGGCAAGAACATAACGATCAAGGGCAGCGATGTCTCGGACTGGAGCAGCATTGCGGATACCGTGATTCACGGCGATATGAGAGGGGCCGCGGTTACTTTCGAGGGCAGTGAAACCTGCGGGAGCCTCGAGGGCGTAACGATCGCCGGGGGCGGGCTTCCCTGGGAACCTGCGGCTCACTGGAAGCTCGACGAGAGCGACGATTATGTAGCGGCTGATGCTTCGGGCAACGATCACGTGGGGACCTTTCACGGCGGGGCGAGCTGGAATGCGGCTGGTTACTCGGGATACTGCCTGGAACTTGACGGGGTTGACGATTACGCCGAGGCATTAGACTATACGGGTGTTGCGGGCAACGGTGCTCGGACGGTTTCGGCGCGGATCAGGACAACCGCATCGAGCGGCGACATCATCTCGTGGGGGCTGGCCAACGTTGCCGCGGCGCGTTGGATTGTGCGGATCGAGAATAATTACCTGCGTGTCGAGGTGGGCGGCGGCTTCGTGATCGGATCGACGCCTATTACCGCCGGGCAATGGCACCACATTGCGGTTGTTTCTGATGGTACGACTACCGACAACATAAAGCTCTACGTGGATGGTTCGCCGGACGAGGTAAGTTCGTTTTCTTCTCAGTCAATATCGACGGATGACGGGACTCTTGTACAGATTGGGGCGTGCTCGGCACTGCAAAGGTATTTCACAGGTTCAATCGATGAAGTTCTGGTATATGATAGCGCGCTTACAGAGGGGAACATAATTGCTCTCGCCTCGTCCAACGTAATATCGGGAATGGCGGCTTACTGGGGATTTGATGAGGGGGCCGGAGGAACGGCGGCGGATGCGTCCGGGCATGGGCGAGCTGCGGTGCTGAAGGGAGGGCCGGTGTTGCGCGGAGACGGCTGTGTCGGAGGCGCGGCTGATCTGGACGGCATCGATGATTGGGCGGAGATCTGCGGCTATACGGGTATCAGCGGCGCTAACGGGCGTACGGTAAGCGCATGGATCAAGAGTTCATATTATGGAACGGCTGAGAAAGCCATAGTTGCATGGGGGGATGACAATTCGCCGGGAAACCGGTGGCTGCTGATGCTTCAGGGGGGTACGACTAACCGCGGCGCCATTCGCGTTGCTGTCCTTGGCGGTACTGTCGTGGGCACACAGAATCTGCATGACGGGAGATGGCACCATGTTGCGGCTGTATTCGAGAATGACGGTTCGCCCAATGTTGAAGACGTTACACTGTACGTTGACGGAAAGCTGGAACCGCTCAGCATGGTTACGCCTCACATCGTCAATACCACAAGTTCAAGCAATGTTTTCGTGGGCGCACATTACAATGCGGCCGCCCGACTGCCTTTTAAGGGAATGATCGACGACGTTCGGATTTACGACAGGGCCCTGAGCGCGGGCGGGGTGGCGGATATGGCGGAGTCGCGCATGGTTGCGCACTGGCGGCTTGACGAGGCGTCCGGCACAGAGGCGCGGGACAGTTACGGCGACAAGCACGGCGAACTGAAGAATATGGATGAAGGCAGCCACGTGTTGGGCAGGACAGGCAATGCGATCAGCTTCGACGGCGTTGATGACTATGTCGAGATTGACAGTTACAGGGGTATAACGGGCAAAGCATCGCGAACGGTTTGTGCATGGGTGAAGACGGAGACCTCAGGCGATATTGTGAGCTGGGGGAACAACAATGTATCCGGGGCGAAGTGGCGTTTTTCGGTTGGCTGGGGGCCGAACCTGGGCAAGATAGGAGTGATGGCAACTACAGGTTATATCTTCGGCAGTACGTCAGTCAACGACAACAAATGGCACCACGTGGCGGCCGTTCTGGAGAATGACGGAACGCCCAATGTAACCGAGGTGCGGCTGTACGTGGACGGAAAACGCGAGGCCATAAGCAGTTATCTTTCGGAGCAGATCAACACATCGGAAGACATGTTCGTTCAGATCGGTGTTTACAGAACAGAAGGCATTCTTTCGGAGCCATACAGCGGGTGTGCATGGTTCAACGGCCTTATAGACGATGTGCGGATATATAATGATGCCTTGAGCGGAGCGCAGGTGAGGCAACTGTATGCGATGGGCGGGGGCATATTCGGCAACGGCGCGGAGGGCGTGATTTTGCGGTGCATTGTGAGGGACAATCGGGGCGTCTTGAGCGGCGGGGGTATATGCGATTTTGACGGGATGATCGCCAACAGTGTGTTGCACGACAATTGTTCGGACGAGAGCGGCGGCGGGCTTTTCGGCTGTGACGGGGCGATTCTAAGCAGCATCATCGCGCAGAACACGGCGTTGGTCGGTGGCGGCATGGCGGACTGCCAGGGGCAGATCGTCAACTGCACGGTTGTGTCGAATGTCTCCGAGTATGGCGGCGGAGTTTTTGATTGCGCGACTGCGTTGAATTCACAAATCAAGAACAGCCTTTTCTGGGAGAATCAGCCGACCGATCTTGCGGAGTGCGGGGCGGACGCTTCGAATGTGATCTTCAATCGCATCGGCACTTACTTCAACACGGATGTGAGCGGCCAGGGCAATACGTTCGGAAATCCCGGGATAGACATGGATAGCGGTAAGAGTGTGCATGAACGGTATCGTTTGCAGGAGCAGTCGGCGTGTATTAATCGGGGCGATTCCAATGAACACGGCGGAGTGGATATTGACTTCGAAGATCGCTGCTATGACGGCAGCAATGTCGATATAGGTGCGGACGAGTCGGACAGGAGTTTTGTTATTACCGTTGCGGGCTCGGCGTGGGCAGATATCCAAACGGCGATTGATGCGGCTCGGCCGGGGGACATAGTTGTTATACCTGCGAGCCCGACTCCCTACACGAGGCTTGAAAGCGATGGGGATCTGGATTTTGGCGGCAAGAACATTAGGGTAACCAGCGAGAACCCGGACGATCCTTCTGTTGTTGCAAGTACGATTCTGGACTGCAATGAGAAGGGGAGGGCATTCATATTTGACAGTGGGGAAGGGCGCACTGCGGTTTTATGCGGTATTACGATTAGGAACGGCAATGTGGAGGGCGACGGCGGGGGCATCTACTGTTCAGGCAGCAGTCCCACCATCGACAGTTGCGTTATAGCGAACTGCCTTGCAAGGGTATTTCCGCAGCAGATGGCTGGCTTCGGAGGGGGGCCTTATCTGACATCATCACCGATACCAATGGCTGTAGCGCCTGCTGCAGGCGGTGGTTCGGGCGGTGGGATTTACTGTTTTGAAAGTGCCGGCTTGATCAGAAACTGCACCGTGCAAGACTGTCAGGCTGAAGCCAGCGGCGGGGGTGTTTACTGTGAAGGCGGTGATGTTGTTATAACCTTCTCCGAAATAACAGGGAATGAGGCAATGTCGGAAACAGATTGGGAGGGTGGCGGCGGCATAATGTGCGTCAACAGCGGCGGCGCTATCCTGAACAGTCGAATACACAATAATATCGCGTCCGGTAATGACGGCGGCGGTGTGTTCATAAAGGATGGACACACCACCATTAGTTGCTGTTATATCTGCTATAATGAAGCATCAACGCCGGGGGCCGGCAGGGGCGGCGGCATCTGGGTGGGCCTGCAATCACTTCCGACTTCTCCCAGCATAAGTAATTGCGTAATCTACGGCAATAGAGCCTATGACGGCGGAGCCATAAGGGTGTGGAAAGGCACTGCGTGCGTTACAAACAGTACAGTCACCGGCAATATCGCCACTGCCGCGGCGGGCGGCATTTCATTGGATGGGGCAGGTGTTACAATTACAGTGGCCAATACGATCCTTTGGGGAAACGTCGACGCCAATGGAACGGCAGCTTCTGCTCAAATCAGCGGCTCCGCAACGGTAAGCCATTCCTGTGTTGAAGGTGGGGTTTGGGCAGGTCAGGGGAACATAAGCGAGGATCCCTTGCTGGTGCATAAAGGGGATATACTGGAAGGTGTGCAGTTGAGACTGCTGCCTGGTTCTCCTTGTATTGATGCGGGGGATAACGGTTGGCTGCCAGCGGATGTTTTTGACGTTGACGGAGACGGTGATACGGCGGAGGCTTTGCCTTTGGACATAGCTGGTTTTCCGCGGCGGGTGGATGACATCAGGACGGCGGATACCGGAAGCGGGACAGCTCCTATTGTTGACATTGGTGCGTATGAGTATGGTTTGGGTGTTTCGGTGGATGCGGGGGCGGCGCAGGTGCTTCGCTGGCCGGATGACGATTCGGCGATGCTGGACGGGATGGTCAGTGCGGGTGACACTGGGTGGGTCGTTGTGCCTTGGTGGGGGTTGAAGCGGCGGCTTCCTTTTGCATGCAACGGGGAAGTTGTCTTCAGTAACGCATGGTCTGAGAATCCTGTGGCTACGTTTTTTGAACCTGGCGAGTACTGGCTTGAGCTGCGGGCTGTTGTTGGCGGTGCGGTCATGGCTTCTGATACGGTTAAGATCACTGTTGAGGGCGATCAGGTGCAGTCGCTGCCGAACGTGGATGCGGGGTCATATGGGCCGGCGACGGCCGGGGTTCCGTTTCAGCTTGCAGGCGTCGTGACGGATGACGGGCTGCCTTACAACAACATTATGGTGGAGTGGACGTGTATTCAGGCCAGCGCGGGCGGTCTTGTGACGTTTGCCAACAGGGACACGATTAGTGCTCGGGCCACATTCACGACGGCGGGGAATTATACGCTGAAGTTGTCGGCGACGGACGGCAGTCGCGGCTATGACGGAAACGTGATCTGGGTCGACGATACGGTGGAGGTGATTGTCGGCGGGACGGCCGTCAATTCACCGCCGGAAGTGAATGCGGGCGAAGACAAGAGCGTTGCAAAGGACGCGTTCTTGACACTGATCGATGCTGAAGTGCGCGATGATTTTGTGCCGCCGGCGCCGCTGCCGCATCCGCTTCCTGATCCGCTGACGATTATGTGGTCTGTGGCGGGCACAGCGGAGGGTGTGGTTTTTGCCCCGGGTTATGACGACGACGGGACTATTGACGTTACGAAAAGCTCGGTGCAGAACCCGGCGGTGCAGTTTGCCGATGTCGGAGTTTATACGCTCAACTTGGAGGCGACGGACTGGTGGGGGGCGACGACATCGGAGACGGTGCGCATCACGGTTTATGATCCGAGTGTGGAGTTGCGGGTCAATGCCGGTGCGGACCGTTGGGTGAGATTACATGACATTGTCAATCTTATGGGCGAGGTAACCGGAGGCGTGCCGGGCGAGATTGATGTTTGCTGGTCGATCATGGACGGGCCGGCAGGGGGAAGGGTCAGGTTTTCGGAAACACGATTATGCGTAACAACAGTGGAATTCTCCAAGACCGGGGTATATACGCTGCGACTGAGCGCATCGAGTGGCGCGATGTCGAGCGCCGATGAAATGATGATAACGGTACTACGGGATATGTGTGTAAGCGGTGGAGAGTGGCATAGCCTAGTGCTGGATCAATACGGTAACGTTTGGGGCTGTGGCGACAACATGGCCGGGAATCTGGGCCGAGGCGAGGCAGATGTGGACCCGAAGGGGTATTTACCAGCAGAAATACCATACTTTGTGCGTGTTGGCGGCGATGTCCAACCACTGAATAATATCGTGGTTTTTGATGCCGGCTGGGTTCACTCGCTGGCGGTTGATCGCGAAAGCTTCGCTTGGTCTTGGGGATACAACACGTGCGGTCAACTCGGCGCAGACGATTTGGCAGCACATACATCATTTCGTAAAGATGAATTATACTACAATAATAGCATACGAGCAACACCAACCAAAGTCAAGAAGGGCGAACAGACCACCGGACAAGCCAGCGGCCTCGATGGCATTATACAAGTTGCAGCCGGTAGAAGCGGAGAACACTCGCTTGCCTGTGACAAATACGGTGATTTGTGGGCTTGGGGACGCAACGATTGGGGCCAATTGGGTATCGGGCATGCTGAAGCTATTGTTGAGAGCGTGCCCAAGAAAGTAGTCGGTTTGGAAGGCGTTTACGTGATCGATATTGACACAGGGGTAACACATTCTATTGCGCGAGACATGCAAGGCTATGTTTGGTGCTGGGGGCAAAATGAGAAAGGGCAATTAGGCCAGTGTGACATGTTGATTGATTTTTCGGATTATGTTTGGGAATGGAAGCAGGTTCGTCGTGTTGCGCAATCCGCAACACCTCTGCAGGTACCTTGCCTAAAGAATATTGTAGACGTTGCCGTTTCGTGCGGAACTGTCGTCAAAGCATTCGGCACAGGTGCTCATGGGACGCCAAACAATGATGCGTCCTCTTTTGCCGTGGACGGCCTTGGATATGTGTGGGCCTGGGGTGATAATCATGGTACCGATTGTTTGCTGGGAACTGGCAACTCCAATCCTTCTGTTAGCGATCGTCCATTGCGTGTCTGCTATCCACCAGTAGTCTACCTGAAATTAGATAACATTAGTGGGCAACCTACTGATAATGCAGGGACAGGATGGGCGGGTTCGGGGAACGCGACACTATGGCATCGCAACAAAGGCATATTCGGAGGAGCACTTGAGTTTGATGCGGGTAATTTAAATGCTTTTGCAATAGCAACGCTAAATGATGTCTTTTTTCGTGGTATTACCGGCGGCTCCCCCAGGACAATTTGCGTGTGGATCAAACCTCATGATAACGGAACGATAGTTTCGTGGGGAGGAGCTTTGTCGAACGGCAGCGAATGGACTTTAGACATCTATGACGATGTGGGCGTGGAGAAACTCCGACTCAAAGTGGGCAGCGACTATGTCCTTGGGCAGACAGACATAGTTGATGGGCAGTGGCATCACGTGGCGGTTGTTCTGCCAGAGCTATTACAACCGAGGCTGGCGGATGTGGCAATGTATGTTGATGGGGTCAGGGATGACAGTCCATTGACGATGGTGGGCCCCGATACAATAATCAATACAAGAGATGATAACCCGGTTGTTATTGGTCGTTCTATTAGTCAAGACAATTATTACGATGGTCTTATGGACGAGTTTATCATCTATGATCGCGAATTTCCAGAAACCATTATACGTGAAATGGCTTTGGCAAGGATAACTAATGATCCTGTTGCATGGTGGAGATTTGATTCAAATACCAGTGATTCGGTGGAACTTGATGGTTCAAAAGACGGAACACCCAAGAATTCTGCTTCAATTAACGCAGAGATTGTGAAAGTCGGTGGTGGGGCACTACAACTTGCCGATACGGGATCGACTGGGCAATATGTCGAGATAGCAAACTATTACGGTATTTCAGGCGGTGGTGAACGCACTGTGTGCGCGTGGATAGCGACTGAGAAATCCGGGACGATCATTGCCTGGGGCAGCGACGATTCATCTGCGAACGGGGATCTTTGGCGCATCGGCATTGATGAAAATGGTGCTGTTTTCGTGGACATCAACGGAAGCGTCGCATCCAGCGATTCAAGTCAAGGCCTTTGGGACCAACGGTGGCATCACGTTGCGGTTGTTCTGGACAGCTCGATCGGAGGTGGCAATGCCACTTTGGCAAAGGTTCATATTTATATCGATGGAATCAGAGATGTGGCGTATGCGGACGCCACTACGACGGTGAATACCGCTGAGGAGCATCCGGTTACTATCGGCGCCAGCCTGAATGCTTCTGATTGTCTTGTGGGCGTAATTGATGATGTCCAGATCTTCGACAAAGCTCTCAGCCAAGCCGAGATACTGCAGCTTATGGATCCAACTTCGCATCTTGCTCCCTTAACCGACATAGTTAACATAAGTGCGGGCAGCAGACATGTTTTGGCTCTAGATCGGAATGGCTATATATGGGCATGGGGCAATCGAGAATGGGGTAAACTCGGAATCATATATACGGATGGGAGATTTCCTTCCAAAGTCCTAACATCTGCATTGCAGCATCTCTCGAACATCGTTTATATAGATGCGGGATATGAACATTCTATGGCGATTGCTAACGATGGACAAATGTGGGTGTGGGGCCGAAACGACACCGCAGGAACACTTGGTCTTGGTGATACGGGTTTACAAAGTTTCCGCGCGTACGCCACCCCCCTAAACATACAGGGTGTGCTGAATACCCGGATAAGCAAACCAAATGGTGTCTACTCTTCAATCAAATGGGCTGTTCAGGAAGCTCGAGATGGGGATGAGTTGATTGTTTTTCCTGGTATTTATCGTGAGAATGTTGACTTGAGCGGGAAGTCGGTGATTCTTCGTGGTTCGGATCCGTTGGACTGGGATGTTGTGAAGCAGACGGTTATAGAGGGCCAAAGCGACACGGCTCCAGTTATTGCGATTTCCAGGGACGCAACGATTTTCGGCCTGACCGTCACAAAAGGCGCCAGCGGCATCAAGTGTTCTTCAGGGGCTAACGTTGTGATCAGAAACTGCGTTATTGGTAATAACGACGGAGGCTTTTTAGACGGCCTCTATTGCGACAGTGCAGGTGATGTTCTTATTGCCAATAACTTCATTTATGCGAATCTCAACCATACACAAATGGGCCAAGGTTACAATATTAGCGGAATCCACCTGAATAATGCTACTGCTGGAACGAGGATTACAGGTAACACCATAGTAGGTAATGAAGTCGGTATTCGCAAGGGCAGCGGCGATGCGCCACAAATCGATAACTGTATTATCTGGGGGAATCACAAGGACACAGACCCTGGGTCGTGGGACCTTGGGGCGAGCAATTGGTGCGGGGGGGACAGTCCGCGTTTGGTGAATGCCGCCAGGTTTGTCGATGATCCCTATCTAATTTTTTCTACGACAGAGTTTTCTGTGGCTGACATCAGCAAGTATACTGTTTCTGATGTGCTGGAGATTGGGGGCGATGGCGTTGCCCGATTTATCGATAGTATCGACCAGAGTACGAACAGGATAGTGCTGCAGGCTGGAAGTGCGCTTGCAGAGAATGCCAGCACTCTCGCTTCCATTCGCAACTGGGGCAGTTCGACTGACTTTACGTATGATCTGCATCTGCTGGGGGATTCGCCTTGCGTTGATCAAGGAGTTGATCCGGGTCTTGGCGAAGGGCTTGGTGCTTTGCTTCATTTGCGTTTTGACGGCGGATTGGGTGATGCGCTGCATACGGATCCGCCTCAGGGCGCGACCGGTGAGATTACCGGTTACGCGGAGGGGTTTGACCGGTCTCCGGATGGTGCGGCGGAGTTTGACGAGGACAATGGCGATTGCCTTGATGCGGGCTACTGCCTGGGTGTCGGCGGCGGCAGTGCGCGGACGGTTTCGGCGTGGATACGAACGAGCGACATGGAAGGCGATATCGTTTCGTGGGGCGGGACGGGCGCTGGAGAGGCGTGGCGGGTTTGCATTCAGGAGCACGATTCTGCGCGGCGCCTCGTCGTGAGGATCGATGAGACGACTTATGTTCGCAGTAATGTCAGTATCGTGGGGGATCGCTGGACACATATAGCCGTGGTGGCGCCGGCCGGTGCAGCCGGCATCGGCGACGTGCAGTTGTACATTAATGGGCTGCTGAGCTCGGCGACCGCCGAGGGCAGTTCCATAATGAACACGGTCAGCACGGCGGCGTCAATCGGCGAATGTTACACGGGTCTTATTGATGAACTTCGCATTTTCGGCAGCGCGTTGGACTGGATGCAGATTCAGATGCTGGCGCATCCTGAGGTCGACATTGACGGTGAGCCGCGTTCGGTTGGGGCTCGTGATATAGGCGCCGATGAGTACGTGAATGCCGCGGTATATGCAGGTCGTGACCGGACCGCCGTTCGTGACGAAGGCAGTGCGAGCTATTTCGTGCAGATCGACGACGCGGCTGCGTATTTGAACGGACAGCGGATGTCGGTCGTGTGGTCGGTTGTGGATCGGCCGGCAGGCTCTTCAGTGACTTTCGGAGCTGGCGATGGGTTCGATGAGACTTCGATCACCCCATACATTGCGTTGGACAAATACGGCACATACGTTCTTGAGTTGAGAGGGCTTACCGAGGCGCAACAGACCGTCGGCCGGGATACGGTGACGATTGAAGCGGCGCTTGGAGTCAAAGCGGGTGCCTATGATGATCAGGTGTGGGCCGGCAGTCCGGCCGATCTCATCCTGGACGACGCACAGGTTTGGAGCGGCGATGGCTGGGGAAGCAGTCTTCCCGATATTGATCATACGGCCGAATGGCATCAGGACATGCAGGGCGGCTTTTTCTCGACTGAGGGCGTGGTCTTCGAGGACGACGCCGCGCTCAACGCGGTGGTGTCGTTCAGTGGGCCGGGGGCGTACAAGTTATGGCTCACCATCAGGAAGGATGACCAGGTTGTCGGCCGGGATTCGACGGTGATAGTCGTGAACGATCCTGATATTGCGATCGATGCCGGGCCTGATCAGGTAATAGGGCGAACGGGCGAGGCCTTCCTGAGTGCGGCGGTCACGGGCAGCCTGCCCGCAGTGTACAATATCGGCTGGCATGTCGTCGACGGTCCGGACGTGAGCAACGTGACGCTGGAAAACCGCCACAACTATGGATCAATCGCGAGATTCGTCAATGAGCAATCAGGGGTCTATGCAACGCCGGGCGTCTACACTCTTGGCGTTAGCGTGCGGAGCGCCCTCGGCTCGGTGCTGGCGTGCGATATACTGCAGGTGACCGTCAAAGGCATTCAAATCTACGCCGGCGCCGACAAAGAGATTGTATTACCTGCGCGCAGCACTCGGCTCGAGGGCGTGGTGCAGGGAGAAGAGGTCTTCGAAACCGAATGGGTATATACGGGCTCCACGGGAAACGTGGTTTTCACCAATCCGCGAGATCCGTCCACACTGGCGACATTCAAGGACATCGGCGAGAACGGGCCTGAGGGGATTTATCCGCTGATACTGCTGGCAAAGGACATCAGCGGTAATGTAATCGCCGCAGACACCGTGACGATAGCCGTGAAGCCGTTTGACGGCGGCCATGTTTTTGACAGTTCCGTTTTTCAAGTGCGTGTTGCTGGGGGAGATGTCGGGCTGACATTGTCGGACAACAAGGCGACACTGGCAGGTGAGGTCAGCGAGAATGCAGGCGCTGACTGGTACGCGGATTTAGACGACCTGCAAGAGGCGGAGTATGCGGGCGCGTACGCCGTATGGTACGCATCCGACGATTCGGTCATAATCGGGACGAAAAACAAGCTTACAACTGAGGTGACGTTTTCACGGACAGGCGACTATGTGTTGGCACTGATTATCAAAGACCAGAACGGCGGCATTCTTGGTGCGGCATCGACAAACGTGAGCGTTGGCATCGGGGCAAGTGAGTTTTCGGCGAGCCTGGACCCGGATGAGGATGTAAAGGAAGCATCCATAGTCTTGCCGGTTAACTCGGTGACCGTCTACGGCAAAGTAGTCGGTGCGGACAACTGGTCAGGCATCTCGTGGCGCTGGAAATGCAATTCGAACTCGGTGCGGTTCGATGATGCGTCAGCAAAACAGACGAAAGCACGTTTTGCTCAAACAGGGAGATTCGCTCTGGGTTTTGAAGTCAGTTTCGGGTCTCAAATTATCGCCAGCAATGTTGTTACAGTTTATGTCGATCGCGCGGCGAGAATCGTGAACGCCGGGCCGGACTGGGTGGTGACACTCGATGGATTCGATTCAGAATCTGTGACATTCAGCGGCGCCGCCAATGTCAGCCAACCGGTCGAATACCTTTGGACACAGTTGTCGGGATCACGGGTGACAATTACGAACCCCACGAGTTTAAATAGTGCGCAAGCAGCCTTCAATCTCGCGGGCCTTTATGAGTTTGCACTTTCCGCTTACGATGTTGCCGATCCCGACAACAAGGTCTTACTTGGCCGGGACAGCGTTATGGTCTACGTCTTTATCGACGGGGCAAGCGTTGCCTGCGAGGCCGGCGATAGAAAGTACGTCTATCTTGCTGAGGGACAGACATCCGTAAACGTTCCTTTGTGGGACGCGTGGGTTTTTCCGTTGGGTGCGAGTTCTGTCTGGTCCGTGGTTTCAGCTCCTGCCGACGTTGACTGGGATCCCGGCCAAGAGGCAGTGAACCCGACCGTGACGTTGAGCAGCGCAGGTGAGTACGTCTTGCAGCTTAAAGCATCCGGCGCGGTCAACCACTATGCCGATACGGTGGACATCTTCGTCTATTCGGACGAGCATTCGCTGTTTGTCGAGGCAGGGGGGCCGTATAGAGATGTAACATTGCCCGAATGTTTGTATCTTGGTGATGCCGATATCGGTGGTTGGGTTTCGGGTGACGTAACGCTCCGGTGGTCGCTGGCGGAATCTTCGGACGGCGGGGCAGTCATGTTCATGGATTCCGATTCGCAACTCCGTCCGGCTGTGATGTTCACGGCGCCGGGCGAGTACACGCTTCAACTGACTGCCTATGAGAAGGGTACGGAGGTTGATTCGGACACATCCACGGTGCGAGTTTGTGCGCCGCAACCGCTTTCGACGGACACTGAAAAGCCGGTTCTGCAAATCACGGCTTGGATCGATGAATTGGAAATGGGCGCCGGTCCTTATCACAACGGTGTTGTCACAGTTGACATCATGGCCGTCGACAGCGAAGGATGGATCGAAACGGTGCTCGTCTGCATTGATGATCAAATCGTGAAGATGTTTACGGATCTGCCTCGAACGGCTTCTGAATTCAACAAGACCGGCATCGAAGTAATCGATATCTGTGAACTTGCCACGGGTGAGCACACGCTCTCGGTGATTGCTCTGGACGGCGCCAACAACTGGGACACCAAGTCGGAGGCGTTCAGCAGTGACGGTTTCATATCGAACTTCCGGGTCTGCCCTGAATCGATAACTGATCCGCAACACGGTGTGACGATCAGTGCCTCCGTACGTTATCCTGAGGATGAATGGCAGCTCAGTGTTTGCGGCCGCGAGTTTACCGGCAGCGGTGACGTTGCGATTAACGGGTTTGTTCCCGACAACGGCTGGGAGGCAGGGGAGTACGTGGCCGAACTTGTTGTGAACGCACAAACGGCGACGAGACGGTTCTGGGTCATACTCGAAAATCCTGTTGCGGAGATTGCGAGTTTGAACACCGGCGACGGGTGGGCCTACAATGGCGACTACATTGTTGGTCCCGACACGAACGAGGGGCGCATCACCATTATCGAGCATGGGCTGTTCACTTTGCAGGGCAAGGCCTATTGCCCGGGCTTCGGCTCTGATGAGACATATTGGAAGCTGGAGGTCTATTCCAACGGAGTTCAATTTTCAAAAGGTGGTCATGATCTTGGAAACTGGCAGGACAAGCGGGATTACCTGGTCAAGAATATCACCCCTGCGGGCGAGGGCGAAGAGATTGTCAACGGCTTCAACAACTCTTCGCGGGGCGATGGCCAGACCTCTGATGATTTTGGCACGATGGATCTGACGGGCCTGCTGAACGGCACATACCAGTTGCTGTTGACGGTCAAGTGTCGCGGGGTGGAGACTTATGCCGCGGCCAAGTTCATTCTGGACTGTCCGCTGAAGATCGGCAACGTGCGTTTCTCGCAGGAAGACCTGGTCGTACCGGTTGGCGGGATGCCGCTGCGGATCGTTCGGACTTATGACAGTCTGAATCGGAACAAGGATAGTGAATTCGGATACGGCTGGGAGTTCTCCATCGCCAATATGGATATCGAGCTGAATGAAGAACGATACTTTCATAGCGGCTGGACGTCACGCGTTGGCGAGGACTTCGACCGGGATGTCACGCTTACGCTGCCGGACGGTCGCCGTACTACATTCATGGCTCAACTCACGAACAATGGGGGTGTATGGAGTGTTACTTACAAGAGTCCCGCCGGCGTCAAGGCGCAACTCCACACCACATATGGTGATGAGATTGCCTACGGAGGCGATTTATACGGGGTGGCTTACTATTGGCGCAACATGAGCGATGACGGAGATTGCCTCATAGCCGGGACCCGGACCGGCTCGTACCTCAGCATGCACGACATTCCCGGTTTCCAGTTGGTGATGGAGGACGGGACCGTCTACAATATTCAGCGGCGTTACTATGGCCTAAAGCAGTTTAACGGCATGGAAGAGGGCGGTGATGGCGAAGAGAGCTTGTTGTTCAACTATCAGGCCTGTGGAAAGCCGTATGTGAAGTCGATTGTTACGCCTTCGGGCGAACGGATTGAATTCGATGTTGACGTGACAGACGGTGAGAACCCCAGGGTTACCGGCTACAAGCATTTCGGCAGCGAAGCCGATTACGCCGGCTACCTGGAAGATCCCACGGTGAATGCCGGCGCGGTCAAATCGTTCTTCATTGAACATGGACCGGACCGCAGGATTATTGCCGTTTATCCCCCCAGCGAGGTACAGGTGAAGGCCGACGGTACGGTTACAAAGAAGCTCGATCCTGAAGGCATTGCTTACGTCAAATACGACTATGATCCGTATAATAATCTCGAACTGGTGCACAAACTCAAAGACAGAACGCTTCCGCCGGACGAACGATACGAGACAACTACGTATGCATACAGCGATCCAAGCAATCCGTACAGCGATGCGCGGGATCATTACATCTACAGCATTCAAGACCCGCGGGGACTTAGCCCTATTCAATATGTCTATGACAATGCGGGGCGGCTGATCGGAACAAAGGACGCACGAGGGAACCTCATCGCGATCAGCCATGATACCGTGAACCGGATGGAGATTGTTTACGACCGCACCGACACCGGGCGGGAGTTTCCGATGGTGTATTCGTACAATCTGCGCGGTAATGTCGAGGTGGTGGAGAAGAGAAGGTATACCTCGCAGGCGACGTACGAGGTTCTTTCGAAGACAGAATACGTGTACGAAGAAAGCTCGGCCAATCCGGACAGCCCTGTCCAAGTGAAGCAGGCAATTGAGGTGGATGCAAATGGGAACGTCACCGCGTGGTCCGTGTCGCAGACCCGCTACGATGAGAAAGGGCGTCCGGTTGTGGTTTGCAATCCGGTGTATAACCTGACGACTACTGTTTATGATGCAATCGGCAATGCTGTGGAAACGACGCAATGGCGGCCGACGGTCGCTGTGCCTTCGGTTCCGCATGGCTATGCACCGGGCGATGAGCCGGCCGGTTTCGAAAAGGTCTCGCAGACAGTTAACTTCTATTACTATCGCGACGGCCACGGCAGGCTGTCGACCTCTGGAGACAAGATAACTAACCTGCTGTACGCTACGGAAGTTGTGCCGCGGTTTGACGATCCGGCGACAGAGGATATCGACGAGCGTCTGGCCGAGCGGATGGAGTACGCCTACGATGCAAGAGACAGACTGCTGACGATCACGCGGATCGATGCGTTAAACCATGAGTCCAGATCGTTGACGACTTATGAGTACGATTCGGTCAGGAGCAATTCGGCGGATCAGCCTTTGGCGATCAGCGAGCCGTACGCACCCGGCCAGACGCCTGTGTACAATCAGCGATTCCGCTACGACGACAACGGGGGCCAAGTGCTGTCGTGGTATGACTGGGACGATCCGGAGGACGAGGCCAGGCGGAAGCAGGTGGTCAGCGTAAGCGTGCAGGATGACATGGGGCGGATCGTCGAGACGCGGCGCGAGGTGACGGACTACGTTTGGAATGCGAGCGTCGAGGACTGGGACCCGGTCGGCGGCTCGACTGTCAGTATGGTGCTGAGCAGGACGCGGTACAACGATATCGGCAAGGTCGATATCACCGAGGATGAGAACGGGATCGTTACGAAATACGAGTATGATGAACTTGGCAACGTGGTGGAGACGCGGACTTATGCGGTGTACGATGAAGTAACGCCTGCAAACAGCGTTCTGCTGACGACGAGCCGGACGCTGTACGATAAGGAAGGGCGGACGCTGGTGACGGTGGGGCCTTATGCGCCGGGCGAGGCGCCGGCGGGGACGGAGACGCTGTATGACGAGCAGGGGCGGGTGATTGCGAATCGGCGGTGGGCGAATGTGACTACGCGGCTGGAGTATTACAAGCTGGATGGGGCCGGCAGGAAGATCTTTGAAGGCGACCCGGGCTATGGCGAACTGTCGTCGGAACCGGTCGGCAAGTCCGTCCCCGACGCATGCGTCGTCTGCAATGCCTGGGACGGCATGGGGGATGAGCCGGCGAACTATGCATGGCTGTCCAATGGCGACACGCCCAATGAGACGGACAGGTACATTCCAATAACGAATGAGACCGGCTGCCTGTTTTCGTGGGACAGGACTGAATACGACATCGCCGGTCGCGTTCATCGAACTTACACGCTCAACGAACCGGGCGTCGAAATCTGCACCAATGAATACGAGTACGACGAAGCGGGGCGGCAGACGAAGGTCATCACGCTTCCGGACGACACCACGGGAAAAAGAGCGGAGACTTGCACCGAGTACAACGGCCACCAGCGGCAGAGCGTTACTGACGCCCTCGAACGCACCACTTGCTTCGTGTATGATGCAGTCGGGCGGGTGACGCGGACGGAGCATCCGGCGACGAAGTTTGACGGCAGCACGGAGGACAGGCCGCTGTATTCGCACGTGGTCTACGACGGCCTGGGGCGGAAGGTCCGCGAGACGGGGCAGGTGGCACAGGCCGATGCCGCGGACGTCGGCGCCGACGGCGACGCCAAGACCTTCGCCTACGACGCGGCCGGACGGCTGACTATGGTGGTTCTGGCGGCCGTGGATGATCCGGAGACCACTGCGCCGGATCTGGTGCATCCAGTCTACCGGTACTATTACGACCGTTTCGGCAATCAGGTCGGCATTCTGGACCCGAAGGGGCGGGCAACGGTCTTCGAGTACGACCACATGAACCGCGTCGTGAAGAAGTACATGCCTTATGCGGTGAGCGGGCTGAGTGGGTTGACTGATCCTGCGGCTGCGATTGCGTGGGAGGCAATTAGGATTGCGTTGCCGGTTGGGCAGGCGTGTGAGTCGTTCCAATATGATGATCTTGGTCGGCAAGTCGTGCATGTGGATTACGCCGGGCAGTGGACGCTGTATCGGTATTACAGTGCCGATCCGGGCGACCCGGCCTACTTCATGGCGGGCGGGCAGTTCCGTGGTCTGCCGGGTCAGTTAAAGTCGCAGGATTCGTATTATTCCGATCCAGGCGCGACGCCCGGCGTACCGGCCGAACAGACCGTCTTCAGCTACGACCCCCTCGGCCGGAAGCTGACGGAGACAGCGTACGAGGACGGCGTGCAGACGTACAGTACGACATACGCCTACGATGACGAGGGACGGGTCGCGTCGATCACCACGCCCGAAGGCACCGTCAACTACGAATACAGCCCGATCACGGGCCTAAAGACCGCCACATGGACGGGCGCCGACCCGGCGGCCCCGACCACCCGCACGGAGTACACCTTCGACGAGCTTGGTCGCCTGGTGACGGTTGAAGTCAAAAAGCGAAACGAACTGAGCGTTGATGAAACGACGTCCTATACTTATAATGCAGTCGGCTCTTTGGAAAGTACAGACTACCCTAACGGCAACTATACATATCACTGGTACGACTCGCTAAGCCGGTTGGTCAAACTGGCTAACTACGCCGAATACGAGGCCGATCCTGACAATCCTTCGGGGGCGGTGCTTAGCAGTTTTAAATATTCGTTAGCCCCTGATGGCCAGCGATTGCAGGCAGCGGAGATGCTGGGCGCTAGCACGCGAACGGTTCAATGGCATTATGATGGGCTGAACCGGCTCACACAGGAATCGGTTGTCGGCGGTTATGCGCACCTGTACGACTATGACTTGGCCGGAAACCGCGTCAGCATTACCAGAGACGGCACAACGACGTATTGCTTCTATGACGAGCATGACCGCCTGGAAAAGGAATGTTCGGACATGGCCGGAACTAATTTGCTGGTGCAGTACGGCTATGATGCAAACGGCTCGTTGACCAGCAAGGCCGTAACCGGCGGCGAAACGACCGTCTATACGTACAATCTGCAAGACCGTCTGGCAAGCGTAACGGTCGGGGCAAATCCGACGGTAACGTATCGCTACGATCCGTCAGGCATCCGGGTGCAGAAGGCGATTGCCGGCGGCGATGCGATTGATTATCTGATCGACCCGCAAAACCATACCGGTTACGCGCAGGTGTTGGAGCAGACGGTTTCCGATGGCGTGAATCCGAACAACGTAACGTTCTTCATTATCGGTTCGGATGTGATCGGTCAGGCAACCGACTCCGCCGCCCCATTGTATCTTTTGTACGACGGCCATGGTTCGCTAAGACAGCATGCGGATGACGCCGGGGCAGTGCAGCAGTCGTACAATTACGACGCCTACGGCAACGCCGACGGTTTCACCCCGACGGACGGGCTGTACTATTGCGGCGAGATGTACGACGCGGATATGGCGTTTTACAATAATCGCGACCGCTGGTACAACCCACGAAACGGCCGTTTCAATCAAACGGACCGCTATGCGGGAAATCCTCAGGACCCCCGATCCTTGCACAAGTACCTCTACTGTAATGCCAATCCAATCAATGGCATTGATCCGACTGGTCAGTTCAATATACCGGATATAAACCTGACCGTAGCTTTTCGCGCCACGATGTTGTCGTTGAATATCTCCGGCGGTCTCTACCATGCTCGAGGTGTTGTGCGCTCAACCACAGGCGTGATAAACGCATGGGGCTATGGAGATTTCTGGGGCGGCCTGCCTCACGTAGTTATGGGGGCTGTGCACGGTATAGGAGTGGCAAACAGCGCGGCCGGGGTAATGGCGGGTGTACAAGGCCCGCCTCCCGGTTCTGCGCCGGCGATGGCGCTGGCGGGCGGCGGCGTGATGAGCGGCGAGCGTTTCTGGACGGTTGTTGTGTCCAATCCAGCGGTGGCGGGCTGGGTGATCGATCAGGTAGCGCCGGCTGCCTATACGGCTTTTGTGGTCTTTGCGGCAAGAACCGGCGAAGCTGGCGAAGCGCAGAATCATCACGGTGTGCCGTACGAAAACAACAACTACAAGCACCATGAACATGCCCTTATGAAACAGGCTAAATGGAAGCAGAAGGATTTGAAGGACATGCGGGAGAATCAATTCCTGCTGGATAACCACGGCGGCCGCCATTGGAGTCCCTATCATGTCGAAATCAAGAGGCGGATGGATGATGCTCTCCGCCGCGTACAGGGGCAAGGTCGCGATGCGGCGCGCAGAGAGTTATACACGATCTTCCGTGAGATCAAAGAGGACATTAAAAGCGGCACATTAAGACCTTACAAAAACAAAGATGTGTCTTTGCACGAGTGAGAATCATGAAGTACTACGATATTCTGTACGCAAATGGGAAGATACAGGGCGTTGAACGTTGGGAGGGGGGTGATTTCAACGTATTGGCGTTTTGGGATGGCCTTCCTTTTGAGGGCGTAATCCCAAAGGAGGTGCAGTTGTTCATTCCTCCAGAAGACGAAGGTTTGCTGAAGCCTGCGATTCTGCCGAATCCTGTGTCGTGGCTGATCATCTCGGACCGCCTGTTGGAGATATGGTCGCCGTACATCGAAGAAGATGTACAGGTCTTCGACGCGCCCATCTTTTATGAATTGGATCATCGTCCTTGCCAGG
>Ga0334883_1002273_pt1 | contig 24181 bp, 19 predicted proteins | sample GraSluR1_MG_6_FD_207230 | JGI IMG/M metagenome (GOLD analysis project Ga0334883, IMG submission 207230) | Sludge microbial communities from methane-producing bioreactor in Wageningen University, Netherlands - Granular Sludge_09_05-R1 | ecosystem: Engineered > Bioreactor > Anaerobic >...
TCCAAAAAAAATGGACATCACTTTTTGACAATATATATTTTATATGATACTTGTTATGTTGTGCGCGATATAAGTGAATTGGGGCCACTTTCCCGAATATGCTGGAAAAAGCCCCATCACCTGCGGGAAGGGGGAAAGAGTTTTAAACAGCAGTATTTTTAGTTGTCCGTTACATTTTGGAAAAGGAGATGATCGTGATGAAGAATAAGTCTTTGAAATTGAGCGCTGTATCCCTTGTACTTTTTGCACTGATCCTTTCGTTCCTGTCCACGCAGCCTGTTCATGCCGAGGGTACTGCTGCAGAAAAGGCTCCGTTTATGTACTCCCTTGCGGCTACTTGGGAAGGAAAGGGAATTGTACGGTACCGAATCGCCGTTCAGCCGGCCGAGGATACTGTCCTTGAAGGCCTGAAAATCGTCGCTTCCAACCCTGTAAAGGGGAATGTTTCAGTTGTGACGGCCGGGGCTTCCTCCAGCGAAGACAAGGTTTTCCTCGCGGTTGAAAAAACGACCCCCGGAAAAAATCCCATGCTTGAGTATACCCTGCTGACCGATGCATCTGATTCGGGGGCCGTGAAGCCCGTCTCGGCGGAAATCTTCTGGAAGCAGAACGGAAAGGATGTGTCGGTGAAAACGGAAACCGTGGGCGGCGACGGATTTGTCGGCGGCGAATGCACGGTCATCGACAAGTACGCCCGGACCCCATCCCTGCCGAAGTACTACCCTGCAGGCAAGGACCTCGGTGTGCTCACCGGCTCGTGGTACGAGATGGGCGTCCAGTACGGCGAACGTTCAGGCCGTGAGATCGTCGACTTCTTCGATTACAGGTTCGGCGCCCACGTGGAAAAATACGGCATGAAGCACCTTCTCGAGGACATCAGCCGTTACGAGGCCCAGGCGAAGCTTTTCTTCCCCGAGGGGCTCGAATTCGCCAGGGGAATCGGCGACGGTGCTGAAAAATACCTCTCCCAGTCGAAGTTCCACGGCGACATCTCCAACTACCTCAAGATCGTCTTCATGAACTGCGACAACTGCCTCTATTACGGACATCCCGGACCTGCCGATGCCGACCACGGGCTTCCCCCCAACATGATCGCCGACGTACGGGATCCTTCACCCATCATGGAAGCCTGCTCAATGATCGCCCTCCTCGGCTCCAAGGGAGCAACTGACGACGGCACATCGATACTCGTCCACAACAACGACGGCGACTTCATCGACGAGACCTGGAGGTACACCTATATCGCAGCCCCGACGGGCGGCAACGCCTTCTGGGCTTCCACGACACCCGGGAAATTCTTCGACATCATGGGCGCGAACAACAAAGGACTGGCACTTGCACTGACAGTGGGAGGAAACAAAACATGGATCCCCAGCCAGAATATCTACGAACGGGCCTTCGGTGTCACGTGGCAGTATATACTTCTCAGAGCCCTGTCATCACTCAGCAGTGTTCAGGAAGCACTTGAACTGGTCACAGTAGGGACACCGGAATATCGGAAAGCTACGGGAAGAAAAACGCTCCTGAGAACCAGGCACAATAACTACATTATGCTGGACAAGAACGAGGCCGCAGTGGTAGAGGTCACGGCCAACAGGTATGCCATCCGCCGCCCCGGGGATAACGGTGAGGATCCAGGCTATGTCGTGGCCACCAACCACTTCGTCGCAAACTACAGCTATGATGCAAACAACGAGAAAACTGATTTTCCAATGACATTCTTCGGCGACGAAGACTATGCTCCTCTGAGCGCCACTCGTTATTACACCGCATTCTGGCAGGCAAAGATGAACTTTGGAAAGCTTGACGCAGAAAAGATCCGGAAGATCTGGACGTCACACTCGTATATCACAAAGAAGGGCGAGCTGGTAGAGAAGATAACAAACGGCAAGGAATGGCTTCCCGCCCATCTTGCAAGCCGCACGATCTGCAGCCATGACGGAGGGTATCCGGAGACATATATTGGATCGACCACCGATACCAAGATCGCGACAGTGGACTTCAACCAGGTACGGTACTCCGTAGGAAGGCCCTGCGAATACGAGGGTATGGCCAGGACCTTCGACCTGCACCCGAAATTTTAAGTACCATTCCCCACAGATACTGCAAAGAAGAAGCGGAACCCTTTTCCGGGGTTCCGCTTCTTCTTTGCGGCAGCCCATGGAATGAACCTTCCGCTTTTCCGTGAAAAACCCCTTGCCCTTAAGCTCCCCTGGCGATACGCTATAAAAGTACCATCCGAAACGGAAGGAGGCCATCCCGTGGCAGGAAAGGGATTTGCCCTTGAAGATTTTTTGAACAAGACGAAAAGCACGCGGGCGATTGCTGCAGATGCCGCAACAGACGCATTCTTCGCATTTCTCCCGGGGGACCGGCTTCCCGGAGAAGCAGATCTGTTGACCGCTGCACGGAGAGCTGAAGCATCAGCGATGGAGAAAGCAGGAAAAAGCTTCGCCCGGCTGTCCGAAGGAAGGGATATGTCCGATGATGAGGTTAACTTCTTTATCCTCCGCCTGCAGGAACACCTGCCTCTCCTGCCCACTGACGGACTCCCTCTGACTTTCGAAACTCCTCCCCTCAGGATCGCCTGTGCCGCTGCCGTAGGAGCTCTTCTGGGCATGGGGATACTCTCCCCGATCACCGCGCTGTTCTTCGGAAGCAGGGAAGCAGGTTTCCTGGCCGGCGCCCCTCTCGGATCTCTTCTCCTTTCCCTTGCAGCCATCCATCTCCCCCGCAGCAGGAAACTCCTCTGGTTCCTGGCAGCCATTCTGGGGCTGGCTACACTGCGGGAAGCCCTTGCTTTTCTCGGTTCAGTGAACATCTTTGCCGGAGCCTGGTCCATGCTGCGGAAGAACAGGGGCACACTCTCCAGGCTGTTCCTCTTCCCGGTGCTTCTCGGGCTCATTCTTCTGCTTGGGAAGAGAACCTCCGGGTATGACCGGAAGACATGGGAGTCCGCCGTCAGGGAGCGATTATCATCCTGGGTCGAAAGCGCCGCCCGAATTGCTTTTCTTCTCGGGGAAACAATTCCAGTGGCTTCATCAACCGAAGAAAGCGGTCTTTCCTCCCTGGCTTCGGGCATTCTTGCACTTGAGAACGCCCCGTCCGAAGATCTCCGCCCCGGGATCGCCGAACTGGCGGAAGAAACGCGGAACATCGGTTTCGGCCGTGAGCGGCGGGAAGACATTTTTGAATGGACCGCTGCAGACAGGAAACGATTCGAGGTGTTCGGCCACGCCGAGCAGGGTGACCTGGTGAAAGTTGAACGCCTCCCCCTCCTCAGGGACGGGACCGTTATTTCCAGGGGCCTGGTCCGAAAGGTACGCCGCTCATGAGCAGCCGCCCGGTTCTCTCAGTTGATTTCGGAACGACGAAGAGTTATTTCTCCAAGTGCCCGGCCAACGATCCTTCCCCTGTGAGCATCGACTTCGGAGATGGCAGGGACGGGATCCCTTCGGCCATCCTCTACAGGGAAGGAAAGATGCCGCTCATCGGTCAGACGGCCCTGGACGAGTACGGGGATGCTGCTCCCGGTGAGAGGAACAAAATGAGACTCGTCACTAACTTCAAGGCGGACCTTCCCAGCTCCGAAAGGGCACGCAGCGCTGCCGCCGACTTCCTCGAAGGAGTTCTCTCCATGGCCAGATCCCTGCACCTCGACCTGGAACCCGGGAGCCGCATGGTCCTCTTCGGCGTGCCCTGCGAATCTGACAGCTTCTTCCGCTCAGCCGTCAGGGAGGCCGCCAGGAAGGGAGGCTTCGGAACCCCAGAGCTCGTGGAGGAACCGAAGGGAGCCCTGCTGTACCATCTGAAACAGGGAGACATTCCCGTTGCGAAGGCTTTGGAGGGAGTTCTCGTCGTGGATTTTGGAGGAGGAACGTGCGATTTCGCCTTCCTTCAAGGCGGGCGTGCCGTGCATGCCTGGGGCGACATGTCCCTCGGCGGGCGACTCTTTGACGATCTTTTTTTCCAGTGGTTTCTCGATTCGAATCCCGGGCTCGAAGAGGAGCTTGAGGCTAAAGGATCGGCTTATTTCGTCCATTCTCTCCTCTGCAGGGAAGTGAAGGAATTCTTTTCCAGGACCATGGCCAGAGACAGGACCGCAGCGGTTTCAAAGGTGCTCCCCGGGTACGGCCGGTTCCGGGACATGAGATGGGAGGAATTCCTCATGAGGGGGAGAAACTACTCTCCTTCCGTGTTTTTCAACCAGGCATGGGAAGCAGGAGCCATCCCGTCCCGTATGGACCTATTCGGGCGATTCAAGGAATGCCTTGCCTCGGGGATGAGACAAAAGAGAATCGATCCCCGAAAAATTTCCCTGGTCATACTTGCCGGAGGAAGCAGTCTCTGGCCTTTTGTTCCGGATATCATCAGAGGGGAACTTTCGCTTCCCTCCGATGCATCTTCTCTCCCTGCCGGCCCGGTTCTTCTCAGGAGCGAACGGCCGTACACCGTCATATCCATGGGGCTCGCCCTCCTTCCCGCGCTTATGGACAGATTTGCGGACATACGAATGAAACTCTCCGCGGAGCTTCCCCGTTTTCTCAGAGACGAGGCAGGACCCGCACTCACGAAGAGGTGCACCATAGTAAAGGACAGGATACTGGCCGAGTCCGGGAACGAGTTCTTCAGGAAAAAAATCAGGCCCCTGTTTGAGGAGTTCAGAAAAGAAGGTGGCTCTCTTGCGTCTCTCCGCAGAAGACTCTCCGAAGTGCTTGCGGCGGAGGAGCCTTTCCTGAGACAATCTATGGAGAGCAACTTTCCCCTCGTGATCTCAGGGCTCCGGGAAGAGATCCGCAAACTCACGGCCGTATGGTTCTCCGGACACGGCATAGTCGCCCCCGGACGGGACTTTTCCCGGACTTCCCAGGAGGAGAATACGGAAAAAGGGATCATATCGATCGGCGTCCCTGGAATCGACGGGGTTCTGGATATTCTCGGCGGGATACTGGGAGGGATCGTGACAGCAGGCTCCGCCTTTCTCTGTGGAGGATCGGGCACGGCACTTCTGACAGCGGGTCCTGTGGGCATGGCAGCCGGAGGAATTGCCGGGCTTTCCATCTCATGGCTTCTGATGCGGTACGGAAGAAAAAGAGTAAAGGGTATGGCGGAGGAAATTGCTCTTCCTCCATGGCTTGCAGCCGCCATAGTTGCTGAAAGGCGGATCACAGGAGCTGAAAAAGAGCTTGAAAAGGCCATGGAGAAGTACCTTGAGATCCGTCTCTCCTATATAAGAAAAGACCTCGAAGACCACGTCCGCACCATTGCAGCCGACGAAATAAAGGCTCTTTCGGAAATAGGAGGTTTCTGATGCCCCCGAAAAAGAGAACTGCTTCAGCATGAAAAGAGGTCCATGTACCCAGGGGCAGGGCTCACCACACCAGTACAAACGGGTACTCCATTATTGTTACCTCATAAAAAAACGGCCGGGAACATTCCGCCCCGGCCGCCTTCATTCATTTCCGTGCAGACGATTTGCCTGTCTTCCGGCTATTCAACAAATAAAGGAACGATTTTCTGTGCGTTCACGTCCACGATACCAAGGTCGGTTATTTTCCCTTCCGGTATTACCGGGAGCGTTATGGATACGATCCTCATCACCGGGTTCTTTGTATTTACTCCCAGTGACCGTAGAGCCTCTTTCATGGCGTTCACCTGCCTCACCAGCGGACCGCAGGGAAGAGGGGAAAGGAGGCCGAATATGGGAAGGGGAAGATGTCCTGTCACCGTACCGTTCCTGACTGCACAGTGTCCTCCGCCCGAATCTGTAAGCGTTTTTATAGCCACGAGAGCGTTTTCCGGCCTGTCGTACACAATGGCCAAATTATGGCTGTCATGGGCCACCGTGGACGCCACAGCCCCCTCCCGTGCCCCGAATCCCCGTACGACTGCGACTGCAAGGTTTCCCCGGCCATGGCGGTTGATCACTGCCGCAAACATGAGGTCCGGATCGGAAGAAAGGTCAAGGAAGCCGTCTTTTACGGGCACTTCCTCTTCCACGATCCGGGTAAAGGAAGACTGGGGTGAATCGTAGACCACGATCCGGATCCGTGCCCTTTCTCCCGTTGCTTTGATCCGCAGCTCATCCATGTCAGGAACCTTCACGTTTACCGTGTTCCTGTGTTCCTGGGCGAAGTTTCTCACAGGAAGGGGAACGACCAGTTCTCCGTTTTCCGCGACAAGTTCCCCTCCGAAGAATACAGCCCGCGCCTTCGGTTCCGAAATATCGGGAACGATCTGGAGATCTGCGGCCCACCCCGGAGCAACTGCCCCGAGGTTTCTCAGCCCGAGCTCCCGGGCCACGTTCAGCGTTCCGCAGGTTATGGCCTGGACAGGGGAAAGCCCTGCTTTTACCGCCCGGGATACGACATAGTTCATATGCCCCTGGGTCAAAAGGTCTTCAGGTTCTCTGTCATCGGTGCAAAGCGTCAGGTTTGCCAAAGAAGGGAAGTTCTTCACGGCTCCCACAAGGGTTTCGATGTTCGTTGACACAGATCCCTCCCTGGCATCGAGGAACATTCCCAGGCGCATCTTTTCCCTGGCCTCGGCAGCTGTTCTCGATTCATGGTCGCTCTCTATACCCGAGGCGATATAGCCGTTCAGCCTGCGGCCTGAAAGAAACGGGGCATGACCCTGGAGAAAAACTCCCCGTCTTCTTCCCGCTTCCAGGATCCCCTCCATACGCTCCGAGTGATCCAGCACTCCTGCATAATCCATGATCTCGGCTATACCCGGGACACTGTCCATATCGAGCATCGCATCCATTTCGGCGGGCCCGAAATACGCCCCCGCGTACTCGAGCCCCGGGACGGCGGGAACACACGACGGGGCAAGGACATACACCCGGAGAGGAAGATCCCTTGCCGCATCGATCATATACCTGACAGCTTCGATCCCTCCCACGTTGGCAGCCTCGTGAGGGTCCGTGATAATCGTCGTGGTGCCCTGCGGAACGACCGCTGCGGCCATGTTCGCAGGTGTCACCATGCTGCTCTCGATATGGACATGGGCATCGATAAACCCGGGCAGCAGGAACTCGCCCCTCCCGTCGTACTCTCCGGCGGCTTCGATGGAAAAGGCTGCCCCGCTCCCGTCAGGGTCAGCGCTCACGCAGGCAATGAATCCGTCCAGTATGCCGACTTCTGCCGGGTAAATTTCCCCGGTCAGCACGTTGACCAGTTTCACGTTCCGTATGGCAAGGTCGCAGGGTATCCTCCCGAGCGCGGCGTCCGCCAGTTTCCGGCGGTCTTTCGGTTCGAATTTCATTCCCCCGCCCCGCTCTATCTCAGTCCGAGGAAATAGATGATCAGCGGGACACAAAGGATATAGGTGCCCCAGTGGACCTCTCTCATCCTTCCGGAAAGGACCTTCATGGCAGTATAGAAGAGAATGCCGGAGCTGATACCGTTTGCGATGCTCGCAGTATAGGCTGTGACGAGAATCGTCATGAATGCCGGAAAAGCTTCGGTGAAATCTTCGAAAACGATGTTCCGTATGCCCGGCATCATCATAAGTCCGATGATGATAAGTGCGGGAGCCGTTGCCTGGCTGGGAATGCAGGTCGCCAGGGGCACAAGGAAGATAGCGAGAAAAAAGCATATTGAGGTGGTGATAGCGGTGAGTCCCGTCCTGCCTCCCGATTCCACGCCTGAAGCAGACTCGATGAACGTGGTGATCGTTGTGGAACCGAAAATCGCCCCCACCACTGTCCCCACTGCATCGACCAGGAAGGGCTTTCCGATTTCAGGCAGGTTTCCGTCCTTGTCCAGCAGTCCGGCTTTTTGTGAGACGCCGAGCACTGTCCCCAGGGTAGAAAAGAAATCCCCGACGAAAAACGTGAACATGAAGGGAATGTACTCCAACTTAAACGCACCGAGAATATCGAGCTTGAACGCGAGGGGCTCTATGGATGCCGGGGCGGCGAATAAGGACTCCGGGATTTTCGTTATGCCCATGGGAATTCCTATTGCAGCGGTGACAAGGATGCCCAGAAGGATTCCCCCCGGTGTCCTGCGTGCCAGGAATACTCCGGTGACAAAAAGGCCGATCAGGGAAAGGACTGCCCTGGGATCTCCAAGGCTTCCGATCTTGATCCCCGTTCCGGAGAAGGCTATTAGTCCCGCGTCCCTCATTCCGAGGTAGGCGATAAAAATGCCCACCGCTGCTCCTATGGCGAACTTGATCGATTTGGGGACCAGCCTGACGATAAGTTCCCGTACGCCGAAAACAGTGAGAAGTACAAAAACGACACCCGAAACAAAGACCATGCCCATGCCCACTTCCCAGGGAACGATCCCCCCCTTGACCAGGGTGAAAGCGAAGAAAGCATTTCCTCCCATCCCCGGAGCGAGAGCAAAGGGCAGTTTCGCATACATTCCCATAAGAAATGAAAAAAGGCCCGACATCAGTGCGGTGACAACCACCGATGCTCCCCTGTCAAGCCCTGCGGCCCCCATCCATCCCGGATGGATGATAAGAATGTAGGCCATGGTCATAAACGTGGTGACTCCGGCCAGAATTTCTCTTTTGTAGGTGCTTCCTCTTTCCGTAATCATGAAATATGAGTCAATACCGCCCTGTGCCATACTAGCCCTCCTCACAATTTTACTGACATAAAGATTCTACAGTGAGAAAATGTCATGTCAAGGAGAGAGAGAAGTTATATTTTAAAGGACATCATGAAACATGATTTTTTTACCAAAAAAAATTGTCAACCTGTCATTACTCCTGTGCCGGCAAAAAATAACACAAATATATAGATTCGTGCTACTATATTGGCCGTTCAGGTACATTTTCCAGGAGAGTGATGTGAATGTTTTTGAAGATGAGATGGTTTCTTCCGTTCCTGTTCCTCTTTTTTACCGTTTCCTCCTTCGGTGGAGAACTCACGGTTACAGACAGCCTGGGCCGTTCAGTAACCGTTCCCGCTCAGCCCGAAAGGATCATCGCCTCCGGTTCGGGGACCCTTCGCCTGGTGACCTATCTCCAGGCACAGGACAGGATAGTTGCCGTAGATTCCGCCGAATCAAGGGTTTCCTTCATCCCGGCACGACCTTACTCCATAGCGAATCCACGGTTCAGGGACCTTCCGGTCTTCGGTGAGTTTCGGGGGCTCGACAACCCTGAACTCATAGCAGGACTTTTTCCCTCACCCCAGGTGATATTCAAGGTCTCCCCCCTCTCCGGTCCCCACCCCGATCAGCTCACTTCAAAGACGGGAATCCCCGTGGTGGGGTTCGAGTACGGCGATCTCACCGGTAAAAGGGAAGATTTGTACGCCACTCTGCGCATGATGGGAAAGATCCTCGGCAAAAACAGGAGGGCGGAAGAGGTGATCACCTTTTTTGAGCAACACCTCGGTGAAATCGCCCGGAGAACGTCTGATATTCCCCGAGAAAACCGACCGTCGTGCTACATCGGGGGCGTCTCCTTCCGGGGCGGACACGGATTCACTTCCACGGAACCGGGATATCCACCATTTGCATGGACAGGCGCGAAGAACATCGCCGCCGGCCTTGCAGCCGGAAAATCGGCAAACGTCACCATATCAAAAGAAAAGCTGCTCGAGTGGGACCCGGAGATCATCTTCATTGATATGAACACCATCACTGCCGGTGAGCAGGCGGATGCACTTCATCAATTGAAGACCGATCCCGCACTGAAAGTCCTGTCCGCCGTCAGGAAAGGAAATCTCTACGGGGTGCTTCCCTACAACTCATATACCATCAATTACGGGTCTGTTCTGGCAAACGGTTATTTCGTGGGAAAGACCCTCTATCCGGAACGGTTTTCGGACATAGACCCGGTAAAGAAGGCGGATGAAATATACGAATTTCTCGTGGGGAAACCTGTATTTGCTATAATCAGCGATGCATTCTCGGGAATGGTGTTTTCAAAGATCGATCCGGAGGGAAAGTAAAAAGTGCACCTGGAAGGACATACGGTTTCTCCTGCCTACGGCAGGCACATACGAAACAAGCGGTTCATTCTTGCCGGCCTTGGAGTTCTCTGCCTGGCCATGGTAGTGTTTTCGGTTTCCAGGGGTGCTGTTGCCATACCGCCCCTGGAGGTCGTTCGGGCATTTTTCGGAAGCGGTGACGAGAGGTGGAAAATCATCATCCTGAACATCCGCCTGCCCCAGGCTCTTGCCGCGTTCCTGGCAGGAGGAGGTCTTTCCCTTGCAGGAGTGGTCATGCAGTCGGTCCTCCGCAACCCCCTCGGCTCGCCTTTTACCCTCGGAATATCAAACGCTGCCGCTTTCGGTGCTGCATTCTCCATCATCGTCCTGGGGTCGGGCAGCATGCAGAGCAGTGCTGCACAGGCCGTAACCATCGTCAACCCCTGGATGACCACGGGCACAGCATTCGCTGCAGCCCTGGCATGTATGGCTGTCGTACTGGCCATAGCCTCTGCCACAAGGGGGACCCCTGAAGTGATGGTGCTCTCGGGTGTGGCACTGAGTTCCCTTTTCACCGCGGGCACCATGTTCCTTCAGTACTTCGCCGACGACAGCCAGCTTGCCGCCGCCGTCTTCTGGTCCTTTGGGGATGTCTCGCGTGCTTCCTGGAAGGAGATACCCCTCATGGGAGGACTGCTGCTGGCCTGCTTCTGCCTCTTCTTTCTCCGGCGCTTCGACTTCAACGCCCTCGACTGCGGAGACGAGACGGCCCTCTCCCTGGGAGTGCCGGCATCACGCATCCGTCTTGAGTCCATGGCGGCCACATCCCTGCTGGCCTCGGTCATGGTCGCCCTTCTGGGAGTCATCGGTTTCGTCGGACTGGTCTGTCCCCACATCCTCCGGCGCTTTCTCGGCTCCGATCACCGGTTCCTTCTTCCCGGGTCCGTCCTGGCAGGAGGACTGCTTCTCCTGGCCGCCGACACCGGGGCACGGCTCGCATTCGCTCCCAGGACGCTCCCCGTCTCGGTATTTACCGCTTTCCTCGGAGCCCCTGTTTTTATTGCCCTCATCGCGAGGAGGAAGCGGTCATGATCCTCTCCGTGGACGGACTATCTTTCTCGTACCGGGGAGTCCCTGTTCTCGAAGACGTGACTTTCCGTCTCGAAGAAGGGGAAATGGCCGCCCTCCTGGGCCCGAACGGCACAGGCAAGACCACGCTGCTGCGGACTATAAACGGCATCCTTCGTCCCCGGGGAGGCTCCGTGCTCATGGAGTCGAAAGATGCCCTGAAATGCTCTCCCGCGGAACGGTCCCGGTTCTTCGGATATGTTCCCCAGCGCGGGGACCCTGTTCGTCTCACTGTCTTCGATGCAGTTCTCCTCGGGCGCCGTCCCCACCTGGGATGGTCAGTGGAGCACAGGGACCTGGAAAAGGTGGAGTCGGCTCTCGCCTCCCTTTCCCTTGAACGGTTCGCACTGCGCTATCTTGACGAACTCAGCGGAGGAGAGTTCCAGAAAGTGCTCCTCGCCCGGGCTCTTGTGCAGGAACCCCGGGTCCTGCTCCTGGACGAACCGACAAGCAGCCTCGATCTCAGAAACCAGCTCGACATGCTCGCCACCCTCAAAAAGGTTGTGAAAGGGCACAATGTGGCGGCCCTCCTCAGCCTTCACGACCTCAATACGGCCTTCCGATTCGCCGACCGCCTGTTGTTCCTCAAGGACGGGGCCATCCGGGGGGTATATCTTCCTTCTGAAGTTCCGGGTGACATTATCGCAGATGTGTACGGTGTTCCGGTGGATATCGTAAGGCACAAGGGCATTCCAATGGTAGTTCCCTCCTGAAGTACGGCAGGAAACAGCTAAGCGCTTTATGTCCCTCTCCAGGGAAAGGGGGGGCAGGAATCAGGGCCGAAGCTTCACGTTCTTCAGCGATGTACCGAAATCCCTGAACAATACGGCATCGCCCTTTATTTTCCCGACCCCGGCCCCGGGAGAGATCATCCTCGGCTCTTCTCCCCTGCTAGCGGGAGTGGGGCCGAAAAAGATGCAAAATGCGTTCCCGTCCGGCCAAATCGCCACTTCTCCGATCTCGAACACGTCCCTGAGACTATCTCCGCCGCATTCGACCTTATTGTTCAGAGATCCGTAGAACTCGTCCCCCCAACGGGACATGGAAATCTCCTGGGGCAGGTTCTTTACCAATTCCCGTGCCGCATCGCTGTCATACAGATCTACCTCGAAAGAACCTTTTTCAGTTTCAATGATCATTTTCTTTCCTCCCTGACAACAGGTTCACTGCCCTCCAGCGGGGCATGGTGAAGAATAGGATCACGCCTTGCCGTTTTCCGCTATTTTACTATACCGGATTCTTTATTCCGGAAAAAGCCTGTTTTGTCCCCGAAAAACATCCTCTCAGAAGGCCGGTTTGTGTTACAATTTCCGGGTCGCGAACACCTTTACGAAAGTGGGAAATATCATGAACGATAGCACACATCCAGGAAACGGCTGGAACGTATCAGATATCAGGGGTCCGCGAAAAATCCGTGCGGTCCTTTTTGATCTTGACGGAACTCTTATAGACAGCGAAGAAAACCATTACGAGAGCGACAGGATCCTTCTCGCACGCAGGGGCATCATCTTCTCCCGGAAGGAAAAGGCTGCATATGTCGGCAAAGACATAAACGAAATGGTCCGCAGAGTAAAAGCAAACTATGGCCTGTCCGAAGACGAGCAGGCCCTCATTGACGAGAAGAACGCCCTCTACCGGAACATCGCCCTGAAATCGAGCAGGCTGTACCCGGCCATGCGGGATGTACTCAACGAACTTGCTTTCAGAAAAGTGCCCATGGCTGTGGCAACAGGATCCAACGCCTCAATTGCCCGGGAGATACTTGAAAGCCTCGGAGTGAACAAATATTTTGCTCACATTGTCTCATCATCTGAGGTCAGCCATGGAAAACCGGCACCTGACATCTTTCTTGAGGCAGCACACCGGATAAACACGGACCCCTCCGCCATCCTGGTCTTTGAGGATACGCTCTACGGAGTGGAAGCCGCGTTAAGTGCGGGAATGCTATGCGTTGCCCTCCTTTCTGACAGGAACAGTATGAATGCTCTTCTTGCAAAAAAAGTCGACTATCTTGTCGCAGGAGGTCCTGACGCACTGGACACCGAAGACCTGTTCCGATGGATGGGGGCATTCCTCCGGCCCAATAACGTCTCCTGAAAGAAGAAGGATCGGCCGTTTGGAAAACACCTTTGCCGGCATTTCACCACAAGAAGTGAAGAAATATGATCCTAATCTACTATTTTACCTGAAACACACTGCCCTTTCTGCAGACTGGCCTCCTTTTTGTACCGATCCGGGTACACCCCGGGTTTCTCTGCCCACAAACCGGGTCATTCATGGAATCTTCCCTTGCGTACCGGAAAGAAAGCCCGTATGATTGCTCAGGCATCACGGTTATAAAAACTGAACCGCCAGGAGGTTTCCCCTGTGTTTTCATACAGTGTTATTACCAGGGGCGGCGTTCGTCCCGGACGCCTCTCTTTTTATTTCCCCCCATACCCCCTATCTGCCCCTTCCGGGAGACCATCATGAATTTTTCCGCTGAATACCCGGCACCATCACCAGCAGATGTAACGCCTGCACAGCGTGCTGCCAGGGACAGGGTTATGCTCTACATACGGGGACTCGATCTTCCCCCGTCGAAAGGGCTTCGGCTCGCCGCCAGAAGCATGGAGGAAGAACCCTCATCCCCAGGAGAGGGCATGGACGCCCTGGAACTGCTGCTCGATAAGGAAGGGCTCCTCCCCGGGCTTCCCGGAGAACGGGGACAGAACATCCCGTCTTTCCCTCCCCTGAACAGGAGCGTCATGGTTGCCGAGGAGATGGACCGCGTTCCATGGAGGACATCCTTTTTCCGCTTCCTTCGGAGATGGCGGCGTGAGCTTTTCGGAAGGGGGAAGTAACATGGCGGACAAAGACCGTATCCCTCCATGGAGGCACACCGGCAGTCGAAGACGTCTTCTGCTTCTCACCATAGTCCTCATCCCGACGATCATTTCAGCCAACACCATGGCGAGGCTCCTGCCCGACCGGGGAAGCATCCTGCTGGACACGTTTCTCGTGGCCGTCTTCACCACTCTCTTCGCCTGGATTTCCGTTGGTTTCTGGACATCCATCGCGGGACTCGTCATACTTTTGACAAAACGAGACTCATTCCGTGTCAGCAGGGCCTGCGACGGACTGGACTTCTCCATTGCAGACCCTGCTGCCAGGACAGCCATTCTGATCCCCGTCTATAACGAGGATGTGAAACGTGTCATCGCAGGCCTTCGAACGACATTTGCCTCAGTTCGCCAAACAGGATCCATGAAAAGGTTCGACTTCTTTCTTCTCAGCGATACCACCGACCCTGATGTCTGGATCGAAGAGGAGGAAGCATGGTACCGGTTCTGCAAAGAAGAGGATGCCTTCGGACGGGTCTTCTACCGGAAACGGACGAGCAACACCAAGAGGAAAAGCGGCAACGTGGCTGATTTCTGCCGCAGATGGGGAAAAAGTTACCGCTACATGGCCGTATTTGACGCAGACAGCATCATGTCAGGGGAAACACTAGTCCGCCTTGTACAGATAATGGAGGCAAGGCCTGATATCGGCATTCTGCAGACACCTCCAAAAGCAGTGAACCGTGAAACCCTCATTGCCAGGGTGCAGCAGTTCGCCAATCACGTCTACGGTCCCCTTCTTGCTGCGGGACTCCATTTCTGGCAGCTCGGCGACGCGCAGTACTGCGGGCACAACGCGATCCTGAGGGTCGAGCCCTTCATAAAACATTGTGAGCTTCCCAGGCTGCCGGGAAAAGGACCCCTGAGCGGCGACATTCTCAGCCACGACTACGTGGAATCGGCACTCATGTGCCGGGCAGGGTATGGCATCTGGCTCACCTATGACCTCCGGGGAAGCTGGGAAGAAACGCCTCCCACCCTCATCGACGAGCTGAAACGGGACCGCCGGTGGTGCCAGGGGAATCTGCAGCACACAAGACTGCTCTTCACCCGGGGATTCTTTCCTGCCCATCGTGCGCTGTTCATCAACGGTATCCTCTCCTACGGGTCGGCCCTGCTCTGGATGGCTTTTCTCATCGTCAACTCAGCCCAGGCAATTTCTGAAGCCCTGTTCGAGCCCGTGTATATGCCCATATTGAGGAAATTCCTCCCTGAACTGCCCGTCTGGCGACCCCACTGGGCTGTTTCGCTCCTCGGATCAACTACCCTTCTCCTCTTTCTGCCAAAATTTCTCGGTGCTCTCCCCATCCTTCTTGCGGATTTCAGGGCAAGGCTCTACGGGGGGAAAATCCGCCTTTTCTTCAGCATTCTGGTCGAAGTGGTGCTGTCCATGATCCTCACGCCCATCCGGATGGTCTTCCACAGTCTCTTCGTGATCTCAACACTCCTGGGAAAAAGTGTTGGATGGGGAACCCAGTCCCGGGACGACCGGGGGACCACGTGGCGGGAAGCATTCCTGGCACACTGGTGGGGAAGCCTTCTCGGCATCTGCTGGGCAACGGTGGTCTACTTGATCATTCCGTCTTTCTTCTGGTGGATCTCTCCCATTACCTTCTCCCTGGCCCTCTCCGTTCCAATCTCCGTCTTCACCGGACGGGCCGCCGTGGGACGTTTTTTCCGGAAAGCAGGACTATTCCTCATACCGGAGGAAGTCGACCGGCCCCCGGAACTCGCTGTACTAGATGAAAACCTCAACATGCCGGCTCCTTATACCCCCTTTCCTTTTTCAAGGAAGCAGGGATTTCTCCGTGCGGTGGTGGACCCATTGGTCCACGGCCTCCACACGTCCCTTCTGCTTCGTTTTCGCAGGGGGGCACCCTCGAAGGAGCACTCACGGGAAAAGATCGTGGAAAAGGCCCTCGCCTCGGGACCCGACAGCCTGACCCGGAAAGAAAAAACGGCCCTCCTCCGGGCTCCCCACCACCTCCGGGAACTCCACAGAAAAGTATGGCGCCTTGGTGACGACGATGCAGCAGCCCGTTGGGGCCTGGTTCCTCCAGAAAAAGAATAGTTAAAGCGAGGGACAGATCAGATCCTTCCTCGCTTCGCTCCTCAGGATGACAAAACCGAAAAAAACGACCTTAAACTATCAATAAATGCGCCCCTGCTCCCGGTCGCTGATCACCATTTGCCCCCGGCAGTCGTCGAGGGTCTCGCACAGAGTGTTGGGCCACGGCCGGCCCCGCAGCATGTCAAGGGTCTCGCTCTCCGCTTTGAACGTCAGACGGGGATGCTTCCCCCAGTCCCTGGTGTAGCGCATCACGCAGCTCATCTGTCCCGTGGAGGGGCTGATATCCAGGTCCATGACCGCCTTTTCCACATCGGCACCCTTCGGCAGCGTCTGCAGAAGAGAGGTATAGTGGTGGGAAATTCCCAACCCGTGACAGGCCTCGTGGATCGTGGTCATCGCGACGGCGGCGTTGATCTGCCCCTCGAGCCAGGCGGCATCCGGACGGAGCCCACGCTGCCCAAGGGCATTCGTTATCTCTGGACGGTTCTCCTGCAATGTCCTTTGAAGATCCGCCCTGATCTGGTCCGCGTAGACAAGCACGTACCGGTCGGCCGTCCGGGGCGGGCCGATTTCCCTGCCGCCTTCGCAGCATCCCCAGTTGAAGGGATCCGGTTCTGGGAGGGCATCCTTCTTTATCCAGAGACAGTGCTGGTCTACCAGGTGAGAGGAACCGGCCCTGAAATTCACCACCCGGGCCCTGTCATTTGTGCCGGTGCATCTCCCTTCCTCCGGTTCGACGTAATGGACCGCAAGCCGGGTGACCGAGCCGAAGCCGGCCTTCTCCGCAAGTCCGTCGGGATCGTAAATAAAGAGGTCCTTCCTGTTCGGGTCGAGACGTTCGTGCTTTCCTCTTGCGAAAAATCCCCGGTATTCCTCCCAGGCCGACAGACCGTCACCTGGGGCCTTTCCTTCCGGCTCACCATCGTCGTCACAATCCCCGGCACAGGGGTAGATGTTGTGAGCCTTCTCCCAGTAGTCGGCGATACCGTTGCTGTTCTCATCCAGGGGAAGGGTCACATCGTGCTCTCCGGTCCTTTTCAGCACTGCCCGGACCTCTATCTCTTTCCCGCCCGCCAGGACCGTCGCTGTAGCGGAAAGCTTTCCCCGGGCGCCGAAATCTCTCGGCTGCAGAACGACCTCCGCCTCGTTCACGTCATCGAGAGTCACGGCACTCTGCCCGTCTTCCGTGATGTTCAGCCCCGAACCGCTCATCTCCGAAATAACCAGGTCGGGAGCCTCCTCCCGGTCATGGAAGGGGTAATTCATACAAACTCCCGGCTCCCGGCTCACATCCTTCAGGGTGAACCGAATTTTTCCCGTCAGCCCCTCTGGTTCAACTATCTTCGCCCGCACCCGGACAAAATTCCCCATCCCCCAGATCAGTTCAGGCATCCAGTTTTCATAGTCACCCATGGGTTCCAGTTCAACTTTCACCGGTACGGAACCGATAGTCAGGCTCCATGCGACCGTCCACTTCCCCGAGTACATTCCGGGGGTCTTTCCCGCCGCATCGGCCAGGTTCTCTGCGATCTTTGAATAGTCCGAAAGGAGTTCCCCCTTCAGACCGGAAAGTTCCGGCGGAAAAGACCCCAGCCCCTTGCGCAGAAGCTCCACATCGATACCTCCGGGAGGCATGGAATATGAAAAGGAACCCTGGATCACGCCGCTTTCAGGACTGTACAGGAGCGTCTCCCTGTCAGGCGCCGACGGTACCCAGTCCACCGGCCCCAGTCCGTGCCAGGGTTCCCGTTTCTCGAGCCGCAGATCTGGAGCGGAAAAGACCATCACTGTTTCTCCCGTACCGTCTCCAAGATAGATGGAGGGGAAGGATAGTTCGTAGCGTCCCTCATTGGGATTTACGGTGAGCCTGCACCAGCCGTCAATGCCTTCCGGACTGACGGTATGCTCCTCCCTTGCGGAATAAGAGTAGAGGGACTTTATGGAAACATGCTTCGCCCGGAAGCGTTCCCGTTCCGTCACCCGGCCCGTCACGTATCCCACCGGCTGATATCCGATCACGTTTCCTTCCCCGTCCCGAATTTCCTCCGCCCCCGTGATCATGGCCGAAAGAAAGGCCGAACTGCTCCCCGACCATGAAGAACTTCCTCCCGAGACTTCCGGGGAGCTTCCGTCACTTTCCTTTTTCCCGGACCACCGCCAGTCCTTCTTTCCGGATCCGGATCCATTCCGGCTCCCCTTTTCCTCCGTCATCACAGCCGAACCACTGAGTATCCGGGAGACTGTGATCGTACCTGTAAAGGGGACCTCCATCCATCCGTCACCGGAGGAGTCTTCATACTTTTTGTCTTTGTCTTTTTCCCCTTTCTCTACGTTCTCCAGCTCCTCGAGGATTTTCGCTATTTCTTCGATCATCTGAGGGGTGGGACTCTGCCCGCTTTTCACAGAATCCTCGATTCTCTTCTCCATTTCTTCCAACCGGCGCTCCATCTCTTCATTCGAGTTGCCGAAAGATACGGCTGCAGAGAAAACGAAAAGGAAGATGGTGAGACAGATTCCCCATGTCCGTTTTTTTCTCAACAGAACCACCTCCACTTTCTCCATTACTCTCAACCACATACAGATATTATAACAATAATAATAATTCAAATCTTTATAGACATGCCCGATTCACCTATGCGCTGAATCGGTAGAAAGGCGGTTCTGCTGGGAAAATAGAGGGGTAGAATGATCGTAACACCCATGGGGATTTTGATACACAAGGAACAAAGCCCTGAATTCCAGGCGCACCTGAAAGAATAGGAGGTGAGATACATGGAAATACGCGCACGAACCGTCGGAAAGACCATCCTGATACTGTCCGCCCTGACACTGGCCCTCACCCTCTCCTTCGCAGCACTTCCAGCTGAAGCTGCACCGACTTTTTCGCAGAACGCCAATATGCAGTCCGCAGGGGAAGAGATGTCTTTCGCTGAGATCATGGTTCACGCCCAGAAAGACGATCCGGAAATGCAGTTTCTCGCCGGTCTTGCCTATGACAGGGGAGACCGTGGTGTGAACGCCGACCCGAAGATGGCGGCCTACTGGTACGAACGGAGCGCATCTCACGGATACCCGATGGCGAAAGCCATGCTGGCCTATCACTACCACACGGGATACGGGTACAGGACCAACAGGGGACTGGCCGTTTCACTCTGGACCGACGCAATTCCCGGCCTTCTGCTGGAATATGAAAACGGGAATATTTACGCCTCCCTTGTACTCGATCTTTTCTACTACAGGGACGGGGGCCGCTGGCACCCCAGGGCGCGGATAGTCCACCGGCCGCTTCCGCCAAGACGTTACTATTATGATCATTTCCGGAGGGTCCCCTATCCGCCCAGACACTACAGGAGCCCCTATCCACACAGAAGACCTCCTGCACACAATTGGCGGCCGCCCCGTTATTCTCCTCCTCCTCCGCCGAAATATGGACCTCCGAAGTATGGACCTCCAAAGTATGGACCGCCGGGGGGACATCACCCGAAACCGAAACCGGGACCTCCCAAATACGGCCCCGGAAAACCCGGCCCGAAGCCGAAACCCCATCCGGCTCCTCCGAAGCACGGTCCCGGAGGCCCGAAACCAAAACCGGGACCTCCGAAACACGGAGGGAAAAAGTAGCAACACCGTTTCCTTTTAATGTAAAAACCGGATCAAAAACACCGGCTGGAGACCTCCCGCAAAGATGCGGGAGGTCTCTTTTTTTCCACACCCCTTTTAGTATATTTTTATTCGGGAAAAGCTGCAAAGATCAACAATGGAATTCAAAAAGCTCCAATGGTACAATGTTTCCACAAATCAGGACATAATTCCGACGAAATACATAACGCCAACTATTGGAGGACGATCATGGAACCCTGCACTGCGGCAGGAAAATGGCTTTTATTTCAAAACGACCTTCTTCTCGTCAAGTCAAAAAACCCGCTGGTGCTTCCTGCCACCGGTGATGAACATCTCTTTCTGGAACTGCTTTCCGTAACCGGAACACTCCCGGCTTCAAGAGGAGGCTTCCCGTGGGGAGAATATCCAGGAAACGGGGAGCTACCTCCCGTATTTGAGACAGTAGGACTCCGAGAATTGTGGGCCCTGGGCGGCGAAAAATTATTCCAGGCAGCCGGCACCGCCTTCCAGATGATGGACTGGAAACGGAACAACCGGTTCTGCCCGAGATGCGGAACGGCCATGTGTCTCACAGACAATGACCGCGCGTACGGCTGCCCCCAGTGCGAGTACATGTCATATCCGATCCTTAGTCCTGCGATCATTGTCGCGGTGACCAGGGAAGACAAGCTTCTCCTGGCGCGGAGCCCCCATTTCCCCAAGGGCAGGTACAGCGTCCTCGCAGGTTTCGTGGAACCGGGAGAAAGCCTTGAGGAAACCGTGGAGCGGGAAATTTTCGAGGAAGTCGGTATACGGGTGAAGGACGTCACCTACTTCGGAAGCCAGCCCTGGCCGTTTCCCCATTCCCTCATGCTTGGTTTTACAGCGCGCTGGGCGGAAGGAGAACTTACCCCGGACGGGAAGGAAATTGAGGACGCAGGGTGGTTCACTCCTGAGACCATGCCTGAAATTCCTCCGTCCATCAGTATATCCAGAAGACTGATCGAGAACTGGCTCGCCGGGAATAAATGAACAAAAGACGTGGGAGGTGGGGCAATGAAGAGAATCGTGTTTTTACTCGCGGTGTGTTTTGTGCTTTGTCCTATTGCCGGACAGGCGGTATTCGCTGACGGACAGGGCGGGGAAAAGGATTTTTCGAGAAGCGGCCTGAGGCTCAACATCTTTTCCGACACCGAGATGGACTTCCAGCTGCTCAGGAGCTTCGGTGCAGACACGGGAGGAGGCGGCGCCCCCGGTGAAATACTTTGGGCTGTGCAGGAGATCGAGGACGGAAATCCTGCCTCATGGTCAAAGGCATTTCTCTCCCTCGCCCAACGTGTTGAAGAGGACGGCAGGACACGCCTCGAAAGGGGACACGAAGTCAGCGCAAGGGATAGTTTTCTGAGAGCGGCATCCTACTACCGGGCTGCCGAATACTACGGAGACCCTCTCTCATCGGAAACCAGGGAATGGGGGATGAAGTGCAGGGAAGCCTTTCTCAAGGGGATGGAACTGACGCAGTGGAAGGTCGAGCCCGTATTCATACCTTCCGGTGCAGGTAATGACTTTTATCCCGGCTACATGATCACCAGGGGCAAGCCCGGAGAGCGCAGAAAAACGCTGCTGGCCCAGAGCGGCTTTGACGGCACGGCCGAGGAGATGTATTTCGGGATCGGGAAAGCAGCCCTTGAACGGGGATACAGCGTCCTTCTCTTCGAGGGGCCGGGACAGGCCGGCAAACGGAGGTTTCATCCCGATTCAACGTTTATCTCCGACCTCGGCCCGGTCGTCCGGACGATAACTGAATTCGCCATAAAGCATCCCGAGGTAAATCCCAGGCAGATCGCCCTCTACGGTGCGAGCTTCGGCGGATACTTCTCCCTGAGCGGCGCACTTGGAGAACCGCGCCTGGCTGCTCTGATCGTCAACTCTCCCCTCCTCGACATGCAGGAATATTTCTTTGCCTCCATGGGTCGGCAGACTGTGGATATGTTCAGGAAAAACGACCTCACCCTGGAGGACCTGAAAAATATCCCCGAGGGAGACATCCCCATGAAATACAGGTTTTCAATGTTGACTCTCACGTTACGTTTCGGGAAAGAGTCCATGCAGGGGGTTTTCGATGCGTTCTCATATTTCCGGATCCCTGACGACAGGCTGAAAACCCTTGTAATGCCGGCCCTTGGGCTGATCAGCGCAGGGGAAGGAGCAGTTCCTCTGGCCCAGGCGAAAAAATTCGCCGAAACAGCGCCGAAGGCGACGCTTCACGTGTTCGAAAGGGAAAGCGGTGCCAATGCCCATTGTCAGCTCGACAACGGCCCCCATTCCTCTGCCGTTGCCCTCGACTGGCTGGACGAACTGCTGAGATAAACAGGGGAAAGAGCGGTCCGGGCGAAGTTCGCCCGGACCGCTCTTTTTTCGCCCTTCTCTCAGTTCTCCGATGAGAGTCAGGCACCGATGATCCTGCTCCCCGTCATATTCTTCAGCACAAAAAGAGTGCTCACCTTACCAGACAAATGTTTATTTTGTCAAGTATATAATATATGATGCAGGGAGTGGATAAAAAAACCGGCGGGTTCGGGAGATCATCCCTCCACCCTCCGGTTCCTTTTCTCAGCCCTTTCTTATTTTTTCGCCGCTCACTCCACCGACGACACGAACAGCACAACCGCGGCAATATAAAAAAGTGCGGCGGCGCAGAGAGAGACGGTGACGATTCCGGCTGTGAGGAATTTTTTTCCTCCGGTCCGGAAATACTCTCGGAACGACAATACGGTTCCGATGATGCAGAGCAATAAGAAAGCGATGGCGCACCACAGCGGCATCAGAATTGGTCCTCCGGTTCCTTCAGTAATTTTTTCCAACTCTGTAAAGGACTCGATCAGGCTTTTCGGTCTCCGGGCACGGTCCTGTGAAAAGCTCCGCGCAGTACTCTTTTTTTCCCGCCTTCGAAGAACGCCGACGTTCCGGCGGACGAATCATACGCGTTCAGCACGTATTTTCTGCGGTCTCCGGAATCAACAAACACCGGGCAAAAAGCGGACGGCGCCTTCCTCCCGACCGTTCGAAGCGGCTCAACATTGAAGCGTTCCGCCGGACTGCGTCGATGACAGCTACAGCCGTTATGACCGCAGGGACGCATCAGATGTCCGGTGTTTCCTCCGTTTCGGCATACTTCGGCATCACGGCTTGAAGTTGAGCGTCGCGCTTCCGTTTGCAGGGTCATTACTGGCCTGTTTCAGATTAATGTGCCTGAAATACACTTTTTTGCCGCCGTCGATGGGGTCTTCGGGATGCCCTTTGAACGCCCGTTTCAGATGGATGATCACCGGCAGAGGACGCTCGTCATCCGCCTTCCCCGACCAGACCTTTCCGCCGCCCGTGGCGTAATACCCGAAGTCCTGTGCGGTGAGGGGGTAATCAGCATCCTTGAACGTAAACGTTTTCGACTCTCCCGCCTTGACGTTGTACCAGCCGATCCGCCTGTCGTCAGGTATGTCGAACCCGGCCCAGCAGAAAGCGAACGACAGGCTGTGGCTGCGGTTGTTCTGTACCGTGATCTTGACAGCGGCGAGGGACGATGAGGCAAAAGACAATGATGCGGCGAATACGCAGAATACGAAAACGAATTTCCGAAAATTTTTCATCCGCACTTCCTCCAGTCAATAGTGAGTCGGGAAGAATGAAGGGGATCCCCCCGCTCCTCCTTTACTCGCCGATAAGTTTCCGCGCGTCTTCCAGTGTTTCCGCTTCGCGCCATTCAAGCAGAATAGAGCTCTTTTTGCCGTTTTGGACGAGAACGGCTATTTTTGCCCCATAGTATCCGCAGAGGTCGTAATACTTCGCGGTGTTTTTCTTCCACGATTTTTTCGGCGCGTAAAAATCCTTGATATTAACTTTGCCGGCATCGTTCTGAAAGGCTTCGTTGTCGGTGTAGAACTCCACAACGGCAGACAGCGTCCCGCCCTTTCCTTCGTGGAGTTCGACTGCCTGACCGCCTGCGAACCAGGGAGAACCCTCAAAAACATCGTCCCAGTAATACCTGTCTTTTTTGAAAATGACAAAACCTTCCTCGGCGCTTTGAGGGCCGACGCCCCGTATTCCGAAGTATTTCTCTATCGTGGCGTTCACCCTGTCCTTGCCGATGTAATACTGTCCCTCGGCGGCGTCCTCCCTGAACAGCTTCCTGTTGTTGATGACGTTGTGCGACACGGCGAAGGCGATCAATGCCGTGTCGTCATACCCGTCCGCGTCAAAATCCCCGAGGCGCGATTCGCAGAAGTTGCTGAAGAAGACGTTCAACGCCCTCCAGTCAGCGTCGTTCATCCCGTCAAGCAGGTTGGCCGCCGCGAATGACGGGCCGGCACAAGAGAACGCCATTGCGCAAACGGAGAACACGAAAACAAATCTACTGAATTTTTTCATCCCATATTTCTCCTTCCGGACCTTCACAGTATGCAACCCGCCTCTTTCAGCACCCCATTTTTCTACTCCGGCGCCGTGACTGTTCCCGGCTTTCTGTTCTCCCGAGGTTCCTTCGTACCTAAAACAGATCGCCGAGCTGCCGGAGGGCCTCCTCAAATTCCTGGAGGGACTTCTCCA
>Ga0334883_1002278_pt1 | contig 24133 bp, 11 predicted proteins | sample GraSluR1_MG_6_FD_207230 | JGI IMG/M metagenome (GOLD analysis project Ga0334883, IMG submission 207230) | Sludge microbial communities from methane-producing bioreactor in Wageningen University, Netherlands - Granular Sludge_09_05-R1 | ecosystem: Engineered > Bioreactor > Anaerobic >...
AGCTCACGGTGCCCAGCGGGTACTTGGAGTGGGCGCCGTAGAGGCCGTACTCGGCGCCGCGCTCCAGAACGCTGAACTCGCCCAGCTTCGGCGCCTCCGAACGTCCCCGGGCCACATTGTCCCACCAGGTCCAGGGGCCCTGATCCAGTGGGAGGGCGAAGTAGAGTGTCACCGCGCGGTCCTCGCCCCGCAGGTCACGGACCTTCCCGGCGATCTCGACGCGATCGCCAAGGGCGCTGTAGGTGGCCTCGACGGCCAGTCCGAGGGCCTCTATCTCCGCCGTCTGGTTCACACCGCCCTCGTCGTCCGTGAGCGTGCCGCCGACCATGGCCGGGGGCCCGCCTTTGGCGACATCGCGCACGAGCAGGCCGCTGATCGCGCCGCTTTCGCCCCCGACCACCCGTCCGTCCGCCTCGACGGCGCCGATCCCCCCGGCCTGCGTGAGCCTCAACGTCAGACCGTCGCCGGAGGACACTGCGGTTGCCGCCGGGGATGCCGTGGCCGTCAGCTCCGAGAGGGCATAGATCTCGGTGTCAAACACCATGGCCTCTTCACCCACCCCTTCGAGCGTGAACTGCGCGAACTCCCACCGGTACCGGTGGGGCTCGGCGGAATCCTCGTAGATGTAAAGGTCGACGTGGTCGATGGCCTCGCGCCCGATCTCGGCACCGGTATTCCCGTCAAGGAGCCAGTCGCTATAGTCCATCCAGTCACCGACCGGCACCATGTGAGTGATGCCCTGCTGGGTCATGGGATGGTCCGGCAGGTCCTGGCGGAGCGTATTGCGGTCGTACAGCACAATGGCCAGCCGCTTGCGCTGGATTCCCGGGTCGTCGCAGGTCACCCGCATTCGGGTCTTGATGCGGGTGAAGCGGCTCCAGTCCTGGGGTTCGTCGAACATCAGCCGCAGCTTGGGGTAGTCCTCGTCCTTCCCGTCGCTGCCGATCTCCGCGGCCAGAGGGGCATCGGCCGTGGGGGAGAGTGTTATCACCGCGCCCGGACGGTCGACGTTCGCGCTCCACCGGGACATATCGGCGAGCAGGTCGACGTTCTGGGCGCAGGCGACAGAGGCCGCGAGAACGGCAAGACACATCAGAAGAGCACATCGCATAGCAGTCTCCTTGAGGGACGGCGAGTCGCGAGTCGGCGAGTCGCGAGTCGGCGAGTCGCGGGTCAACGGCGGCGACAACGGCGTCGACGGCAACGGCGTCGACGGCAACGGCGACGGCAACGGCGTCGGCTACGGCGTCGGCTACGGCGTCGACAACGGCGGCGACGGCAACGGCGTCGACGGCAACGGCGTCGACGGCGATGGCGTCGACGGCAATGGCGTCGACGGCAACGGCGGCGAAGGCAACGGCGGCGAAGGCAACGGCGGCGACGGTCCCGCAGGGCGGGAGCAATGGCTACTGCGTCACCTGAGCTGCAGATTCCTCCATTGGCTGCGGCCGGAAGCGTGCCAGTTGAACAGCTCTATCTGCACCGCCCCCGTCTCGGCGGGGACATCGAAGGTGGCCTCGAACCTCTGCCACTCGCCGGTTCCCCGGTAGAAACCCAGGTAGATGGGATCGCGAGTCCCGGTGTTGGGCCTGGTCTTGTGCAGGAAGATGATGCGGACGCGGGCACCGCCGGCCTCGCCGCGGACATCCTCGGTCCGGACCTGTCCGGAGAACGTCCACGTCGTCCCCGGAGGGAGCATCGCACTGCGCCACCGCCAGCCTCCGCGGTCCTGTGCGGAGGCGGTGGTGATTCGCAGCTCCTGCTCTTGGGTCCCCGCTCCGGCGGTCTCCGTCACCACCTCACCCTCGTAGCTCTGGGGCCCCCAGTTTGGCGGCGCCAGGTCGGGGGGCGCGAGCTCCACGGTGGCCTCGGCGGCCACCGACCCGGCCCGCGCCGTCACCAAGAGCCGAGCCTGCGTCGTGAGCTTACCCGACAAGGCGAGGGGAAACCGCAACCGGACGCTCTCGCGGGAGCCGACCTCGAAGGGCTGCCGAGGAGTGCCGAGGTCCAGCCACTGTGGCCCCGCAACGTGGCAGTCCCCGCGCAGGGCCGCGGTCGACCGATTGAGCAGCGTCACGTTCAGCTCGCCCGCCTCCAAGGCCGCCTCAACCTCCAGCGCATCATGCACAAGCAGGCGCCTGTCCAGCTTCAGGACCCGTCCGGTGGGAAGAGCGACGCGAACGGTGACCGGATGTCCGGATCCGGCGGCGTCGGCCGGGGGCAGGACCGGCAGGCCGACGTCGGCCGCCTCGCTGAGGGAGAAGTCGACGGCTTCCGTCGTCCATCCCCGCGGTGCCTCGACGACTGCCGTCGCCGTTCCGCGCAGCTCCGGCGAGAGGGGTCGATACCGGAGGATTGCCCGGCTGGGAGCCCCCGCGGCCGCGATCGGCGTGTCGAGGCGCATGAGTGCCGGCGGGTCGAGCTTCACCGCCGACAGGGCGAGGCCGGTGCAGACGCTCGCGGCCGGCAAGGTCAGAGTCAGGCGACCGGCCGCGACCCGGCAGGGAGTGGGCGCCAGGCGGCCGTCGAGGGTGGCGACATAGGCCCTCGGCTCCCCCGCGGCATCGAAGGGCACGGAGACCTCGGCGGCCTCGGCCTGCGGGTTGAGCACCGTGACCAGGACGCCTTCGGCCTGCTCGGGACTGAGAGTCCACCAGCGCGCCTGCAGCCGGGGCGAGGTGAGGCGAAGGTCCACGTCATCCATGAACCGGCCGCGGTACTGGAGGGCCGCGGTCTCCTGCCGGAGGTACAGGAGCCTGCGGAAGTACTCCATCGTCTGGGCGTCGCGGGGGAACATGTCAAACCGATTGCCGTACAGGAAGACAGAGTTGAGCACATCCACATCCGGCACCTGGCCCACATTGCCGTTGGCGTAGCCGTCGAAGCAGACGCGGTCGGGCAGGGTGTATCTCAGCAGGCCGGGGTAGGCGTCGGGAGCGGCGCTGCAGGCCGTCGGGGAGACGAGGAACATGTCCACATCTCTGCCGTAGCAGTCCCCGAAGCCCTCGGTTGCGATGGCGAAGTCCGGCTCCGTCCGGCGGGCCTCCTGCTTGATACGCCGGAAGTTGTCCATGTGCCCGCGGGTCCAGGCGCCGACATCGCCGTGGCTGTGGTCCTCGGCGAAGCACCACTGAGCCTCGGCGGCCCCGACCTGGTCGATGTACATGGCGTCGACGCCGTATTGCTCCACGTACTTTCCCACGATGTAGCTTCGCAGGTACCGGGGCCAGCCCTCGGTGGCGGGGCACATCAGGAAGAAGAGGCCGGGGTAGGGGTCGGCCGAGGATGGCTTGTCGTACTGAGGCACATAGCCGCCGTCGGGCCGGATCAGACCATAGCGATGGTACTCGCGCTCCCAGTCGGGGATGAAGACGCCTTCGGGCAGTAGGCCCTGGTAATCCGGGCGGAGCCCGGGGTAGCGGGGGTTCCAGGCCTGTCCGTTGGTGTAGAAGCCGATGTGGCCGCCGGCGCCGCGTACATACGCGATGGCCCGTGCGAACTGGGCCTCGGTGCCGTAGCGCGGATCGGGGAAGTAGAGGCGGTTGCAGCAGCTTTCACCGGCGGCGAGGCCGGCCATCATCTGGCCCCAGAACTCCACGTAGTCCAGGCCCAGGTCCTTGGCCAGTCGGAAGTGCCGGGGGATGTCGCGGAGGAAGTTGGTGCCGCGCCCGCGACCCAGCCAGCCGTCGCATTCCACGACCCACTGTGGCGGGGAGTACGTCACGCGGCCGTCCATCCACTCCCGGTAGAGGTCGGCGCCGGCGTGCCAATCTCCGTCGTGCAGCGCGAGCCGGAAGGTCTCCGAGGCCCAGTTCTCGCCGGGTCGGACCCGGGGCATCTTGCTCAGGGCCAGGGTCACGGCGTCCGCCGTCGGGTCGGCCTCGGCGCGGATGGCCCCCATCAGCCAGGTAGGGTCCTCGGAGCCCAGGTACAGACCACGTCCGCCGTCTACCCCGTCATAGAGGTCGACCCAGTGCATCGTGGCCCGCCCGCTGCAGTACGTCCCGCGGCCGGGGGCATTCCTCGAGGGCCGCGCGATCAGCCGGCCGGAGCCGATCCAGTAGGGCCAGGTCAGCCAGTCATCGCCGTCGTCGCCGCCGATGCACGCCGCGCGCACCACCGGGTACTCCACCTCGACGATGTGCGCGTCTCGGGCCTGGTTATGCAGCTCGATGCGCCACCGGGAGGTGCCCGGAGTTGGGCCCAGTGTCACGGTGCAGTCGGCAAGGATGCTCCCTCCGGGAGCATTGAGACGGTAGCGCAGGAGAAGGCGACGGTTGGTCTCGTCCGCGGATAGCTCCAGGAGCGAGAGCGCCGCGTCGGGCAGCCAGGCGAGGGCCCGGCTCGCCGGTTCCCAGACCTGAACGCGTAGAGGCGGCCCGGTGGCGTCCCGCGTCACCCGCAGCCCGGTATCCGGCCGGGCGATGGACAGGAGCGAGCCGTCGACACGGTCGAAGCGCAGGGCGATCGCGTCGTCGCTTAGCTCGACCTCCGAGCTCTCGCCCTCGTACTGCAGCCGGGCCCCCAGCACCCGCGTGGCGGCGGCGGGAGTCAGGCGGACCGACAGCTCGAGGGAGGTCCGGGCGGCGGGGGAAAGCGACAGCGTCTGCAGGTCGCCGGAGGCGGGCACGGGGTGCACGGTACCCCGTGCATCGGTAACCGCCAACTCCAGCGCCGCGGGGTCGCCGTCGGTGTCCACGGCGACCGCGGTCCAGCGGTGGACGGAGGGTGGCCTGAAGGCGGGGAAGGTCAGGCGCATGTGTGAGGGCAGCCAGGCCTGTGCCGCCGGCTCCCCGAGCCCGGTGGGAGTGAAGTCCGCGGGCCCGAGCGCGATCTTGTCCAGTTGCGTTCCATCCTCGCGCCACCAGACGGCCACCCGATGCAGTCCGGGCTCCAGATGCCACACGGGTCCGGAGAGCCAGAACCACCGCTGCAGATGCTCGGGGGCCTCGTCATTGCCCCAGGTGACCATCTCTCCATCATCGAGCTGCAGGTAGAAGGAGTTGCTCCCCACGTCGGGCCAGAAGGTACGGGCAGAGAGCTTGTAGTCTTCGGCCTGCCGCACGTCTATACTGTAGATCACCCCGGCGGTGGTGCCGGAGAACGTCCGGTCGGGCACGACCGCGAAGCGGCCGCCGGAGACCGTGGGGTCGTCCTGCACGACCACGGGCGATCGCAGCTCGGTAGGCGCCTCCGCCTCGGCCCACAGCACACCCGAGGCCGGAAGGGTGTAGGTCATCGCCGGGACCACCTCGCCGGCCCGCCGGATGGCGCCCTCGAGGGCGGCGGAGCTGAGCGGCAGTTGGCGCACTTGAGGGGCCGCGGCGGCGGACGAAACGGCGAGAGCAGACAGGAGGGCCAGGTAGCGCGGGCAGGCAGAAGGCATTGTGTCGCTCCGGGGCGCGATCGTCGGTGGCACGAGGTGGCGGGCGCTCAGAGGTGCGGCCGAAAACCGCGCATTCGCCGGGAATGTCGTTCTGAGAGCGTCCGCTCCCGGCAAGAGCAGCTCGAGGGATCTCCCGGCATTCGGCGAGGTTGTTCGCTACCTCGCTGCGCGAGATGGACGCTCACGATGACGTCTCCACGGCACGCCCAGCTTCCGGGCCGTGCTGATAGCTCAGGTCATGCAGGTTCCGGGCGGGCGCCGACTCACGTCGCCTCACCCCCCAGCCCCCCTCTCGGCGTCTCTTCGAGCCGCTTGTACTCCGCCAGACGGCAGGCGGAGACGGGATGAGGGGGGGCACGGCACTCCAACGACCGTTGTCGACGCAACTACGGCGAAATGTGGCGCCACTGCGTTCATGCACAATGTGAGTGCTAGATCCAGAATATCTGGTTCCCGGTGCCGCCCGCGATCTGGTCGATCACCAGCCACAGGCCGTTGGTGACGAACTGCCCCAAGATGAGCCCGAGGAAGAAGCCCCTGGCGCGCTGGTAGGTCTTGACGCCCCCGTAGCGCAAAATCGCCACCTTGGCCAGCCAACTGAGCAGGATGGTCATCCACTGCTGATCCATGATCCACACCGGGGCCAGGGCGAATCCGATGGGGTGGAACGGCCACCAGAGGAAGCGCTGACGCATCGCGGACAGCAGGGCCATCAGCCCGGCGCCGAGGGCGGTCAGGAGCCAGCCGGCGACATTGGGTCCTTCGGGGTTGAGGAAGTGAACCTGCACCCACTTGAGGGGCGCCAGGGGGCCGCCCACGAAGAACCAGCTATTCATCGTCACCCCGCCCACGCGATAGGCCCAGCGCGTGGTGAGGTAGATACTCAGGGGCGCGCTGACGAGGACGGCCGCCGCCATGAGCCAGAAGAGGGGACGCTTGCGGTCCTGAGTGCTCTCGGCCAGCTTCAGCCCGTTGGCGGCCGAGGCCATGACGAATGTCCGGATATCCGAGCACCAGACGTAACTCATGGCGATGGCGGCGAGGCCGCGGGCGCCGATGGCGGGGGCTCCCACCGCCGAGACGATGACTCCGGGGGCGATGGTGGGAGCCACGGCCTCGGCCATACCGCTTTCGGCCACGATTCGCGTCAGGCCGATGAACAGCACCATGGCCACGAGCAGGAAGGCGACGGCCACCCACAGCGACATGCCACTCCACACAAGCCATCCGGCCATGAAGGCCAGTCCGATCACCGTCCCCCAGAAGGCCACCGGATAGGACAGTATCTCGCCGCTGTCGTCGGCACCGGCGCGCTCGCCGAAGGCGCGCGCCACCACCCGGCGCAGGTGCCCGCGGGCGGTGTACAGGCCGCCGAACACCAGCACCAGAAACGCGCCCATTCCGATGTGGGCGAAGATGGGCGAGGGCGCGCCGTACACCCCGAGGTTCTCGGTCATCCCGATCTTCAGTACATTGAGGATGCCGCGGATGCCGAAGAACAGGACGTTGAAGAACCACAGTGAGAATGCGGTCTGCTGCTCGACCAGGAAGAAGAAGCCCACCATCGGGAAGCTGACGCGGAAGTGCATGGACTGGGTGTGGCGGAAGGTCGAGATCGACCAGCTCATGGAGGGGGCGGGGATGGTGGGATAGTAGTGATGCAGGCCTGTGAGGGTACCAAAGACCAGCGGTACCCCGAAGCCCAGCCACATGACGCCGCTGCGGTACAGCCCCGACGGCCTTCCGGCCTGGGGCTGAGCCACCATCTCCATGGGGAGCTGGGTGAGTGGGTAGATGAGGCGCTCGTTGTCCACCCATTGGCGGCGCAGGATGACCATGATGCAGATCATGACGAAGTACAGGCAGAGCAAGAAGGGCGCCCAGGCCGACAGCGGCCCCAGCCATTCGCGCCATGGGATCAGGCGGCCCGGCGGCAGGCCCTCATAGAAGTAACGGACGGCGAGCTCATTCTGAGGCGCCAGCAGGGGGTTCAGATGGGGCTGTAGCAGCTTGTCCCAGTCGTTCTCCGGTGTGGCGTAGTAGTACGGAGCGGTGATGATGGACATGAGCTGTCCGCTCAGCCCCATTGTCTGGACGGCCGAGGCCACCACCATCATGATGTACACGGTCAGGCATTCGCCGGGGTTCAGAGCCCAGCGGGGGTTGATCCGCCCCAGTGCGTTATTGACCACGGCGGTGAGCAAGAAGAGCAGGAAGATGGCTCCGGGGGTAGAGAAATCCAGGTCGACGTAGGAGCCCTGGATGACGAAGGTGGCGTACGGGCATCCCCAGCCGATGAGCAGGGAGGCCAGCAGGCCGGAGATGATCGCTCGCGCCGAGAAGGCGGAGCGCAGCGCCCGGCCCGGTGTCGAGCCTTGCTCAGCCGCTACGTGTTGCATGCCATGGGATCTCCGGGGCATAGTGCGGTGGTCGCGCTGTGGGAAACCGAGGCGGGTAGCTTCGCCATCGGTGGGGGCATGTCCTGCCTGCATATCGCCGGGTCGGGAGAGTGCCGCCATGCCGGCGCTTCCGGGCGGCCTCAACGCGTGGCGAGGCATGCCGGGGCGGGGCGGGCATTTGTTCGCATTTGCGGTTGACAAGCCCCTGCGGCGTTGCTATACTCGCCTCAATAGGATGTGAGTTCCCCCACCGTTTCGTCGGAATTCCCGGCTTGAACCATTGCTCCTGATTGTCGGAACCAAGGCGCCGCGTGACCTCTCGCGCATCCGGGCGCGATAGTGACTGTCCGGCGTATGGCGCGAGCGCCCACTCCCCGTAAGCATCGCTCATGTCGACCGGGAGCACGCATACCGCACACATCGTCGCCATTGAACCCGGCCACGCCTCGTAAGGCGTCGAGCAGGGCCTGTCAATTCCCACTTGCCACGTTCAATGAACCTCACTGAAGCAGGGAAAGACCGCAGTGAATAACCGCCAAGGCCACAGTGGCGAGCGCGTGTTCGTGCTGGATTTCGGTGCGCAATACGTACAGCTCATCGTGCGCAAGGTGCGCGCCCTCAACGTCTACGCCGAGATCCGTCCCTACGACACGCCGGTACAGGATTTGCTGGCCCAGCGGCCCAAGGGGATCATCCTCTCCGGCGGCCCTTCGAGCGTGTACGAGGAGGGGGCGCCGCATCCTGGGCGGGAGCTGTTCGAGGCGGGAGTGCCGATTCTGGGGATCTGCTACGGCCAGCAGCTACTGGCGCATCACCTGGACGGCGTGGTCTCGCCGGGCGGCAACGAGCGCGAGTACGGGCAGCAGACGGCCCGCATTCTCACCGCCGGGAAGCTCCTCGAGGGGTGTGGCTCCGAGATGCAGGTGTGGATGAGCCACGGCGACCGGGTGACGCAGGCCCCGTCCGGTTTTGAGGTTCTGGCCCGCACCGAGCATTCGCCGTGCGCCGCCATGGGCGACGCGGCGCGAGGTCTGTACGGCGTGCAGTTCCACCCCGAGGTGCAGCACACCCCGCTGGGGCAGAAGGTGCTGAGCAACTTCCTGACCGGCGTCTGCGGCTGCAGCGGCGACTGGCGTCCGGAGTCGTTCATCGCCCAATCGGTGGCCGGGCTCCGGGAGCATATCGGGGATGCGAGGGTTCTTTGTGCACTCTCGGGAGGGGTCGACTCCTCCGTGTGCGCCGCGCTGCTGGACAGGGCCATCGGCGATCAGTTGCTGTGCATGTTCATCGACCACGGCCTGATGCGCAAGGGCGAGCCCGAGGAGCTGGGGGAGGTGTTCGGCAAGCGCCTGGGCGAGCGGTTCGTGGCGGTCGATGCCAAGGAGCGCTTCCTGGGCCGCCTGCAGGGGGTCACCGATCCGGAGCAGAAGCGGAAGATCATCGGGGAGTGCTTCATCCGCACCTTCGAGGAGGAGAGCGCGAAGCTGGCGGAGTTCCGGTACATCGCTCACGGGACGCTGTATCCCGATGTGATCGAGAGCGGCGGCGGGAAGACGGCGACCATCAAGACGCACCACAATGTGGGCGGCCTTCCGGAGGACATGAAGTACGAGAATCTGGAGCCTTTGCGCTGGCTGTTTAAGGATGAGGTGCGGCAGTTGGGTCTTGAGCTGGGGCTTCCGGATGAGCTGGTCTGGCGTCAGCCCTTCCCCGGCCCCGGATTGGCGGTGCGGGTTGTGGGGGAGATCACTCCGGAGCGTCTGGAGATCACCCGGGAGGCGGACGCCATCGTTCGGGAGGAGCTGAGGGCGGCCGGCCTAGAGAGGCAGGTCTCCCAGTTCTTCGCCGTGTTCACCGACATCCACAGCGTGGGGGTCATGGGCGACGGTCGCAGTTACGGGCACCCCATCGTGGTGCGGGCGGTGGAGACCGACGACTTCATGACCGCCGATTGGGCACGCCTGCCCTACGAGGTCCTGGCCCGGATCTCCAACCGCATCACCAACGAAGTGCGTGGGGTGACGAGGGTGGTGTACGACATCACCTCCAAGCCGCCCGGCACCATCGAATGGGAGTAGCGATGCCCTCGCCGATGGCCGAATTGCCTGCGGGCGTCCAGCGCGTGCTGCTTGACGAGGAGCAGATTCGGCGCCGAGTGGAGGCTTTGGCACAGGAGATCTGCGCGGACTACAACGGCGATTGCCGGCTGGTCTTGCTGGCGCCGCTGAAGGGTGCGGTGGTGTTCTTGGCGGATTTGATGCGCCGGCTGGACAGGCCGGTGGGGGTCAGTTTCGTGCAGGCCTCCAGCTACGGGAACTCCACGGAGTCCTCGGGGGTCCCGGAATTGCAGATGGACATGTGCGGCGACCTCTCGGGCGCCGATGTGCTTGTGGTGGAGGATATCATCGACACCGGGCGCACGCTTCAGCGTCTGGTGGCGGCGGTACGCAGTCGGGGGGCTGCTTCCGTCAAGGTTTGCTGCTTGCTGGACAAGCCTGCCCGCCGCGTGGTCGACCTCTGCCCCGACTATGTGGGCTTCGAGATCGCGGACGACTTCGTGGTCGGCTATGGCCTGGACTTCGCCGAACAACACCGCAACCTGCCCTACGTTGCCGTTTTGGACCCAGATGCAGCCGGTTGAGGCAGCGGCACGCGCCTCGGCAGGCCGCGGGGCCGGGTTCGCGGTTCCCCCACACGCCATGTGTGGCTCCACACCTACGTCAACTACTGCCCGGCGCGATAGCCATCAGGCGGACCATACCACAAAACGGCCATCCGTCACTCCCACAGACATGCCGCCGCGGGGACGAGAGCGTCCGTGAGACCACAGGCCTCGAGGGCCCGCGGTGCCGCGAGACGCAAGCGACCCCGGCCAAGCCCAGCCGTTGGGCGACGGCGCAACACGGGTCCGGGAATGACCGGCCACAGCAATGGAGTCGAGATGTGACACCATGTTGGAACTAGCGGATCTACAGAATAAGACAGTTGATGAGTTGCGCCACATCGCCGCCGAGATGCAGGTGCCGGGCTACTCCACGGCCCGCAAGCACGACCTGTGCATGAAGATTCTCGTCGGCCAGTCGGAGAAGAACGGCCACAGCTACCGCTATGGCGTTCTGGAGACCCTTTCCGACGGCCGTGGGATCCTCCGCGTCGACGGCTACACTCCCGATGCCGAGATGGACGTGTACGTCGCCGACACGCAGATCAAGCGCTTCGACCTGCGCGTGGGCGACCTGGTCGGGGGACCGGTGCGCCCGCCGAAGGACACCGAGCGTTACTGGTCGCTGCTGCGGGTGCAGACCATCAACGGCTCGCCCCCCGAGCAGGTGCGCAACCGTCCGCACTTCGAGGATTTGACCCCGATCTACCCCAACGAGCGGATCCAGCTCGAGACGGGAAACCCCACGAATCTGACGGGTCGCATGCTGGACATCGTGACCCCGGTGGGCCGTGGGCAGCGCGGTCTGATCGTCGCGCCGCCGAAGGCGGGCAAGACGACCATCATCAAGCAGGTGGCCAACTGCATCACCGCGCGGTACAATGACGTCCGCCTGATCGTGCTGCTGATCGACGAGCGTCCTGAAGAGGTCACCGACATCGCTCGCTCGGTGGACGGTGAGGTGGTCAGCTCGACCTTCGACGAGCTTCCCGAGAATCACCTGCGGGTGGCGGAGTTGGTTTTGGCGCGTGCCAAGCGCATGGTGGAGCAGGGGGAGGACGTGGTGATCCTGCTGGACAGCATCACGCGTCTGGCCCGGGCCAGCAACCTGGTGGTCGAGCCCAGTGGCCGCACGCTGTCGGGTGGCCTGGACCCCAGCGCCCTGTACCGGCCGAAGCGGTTCTTCGGCGCCGCCCGGAATATCGAGGACGGCGGCAGCCTCACCATCCTGGCCACGATCCTCATCGACACGGGCAGCCGGATGGATGACATGATCTTCGAGGAGTTCAAGGCCACCGGCAATCTCGACCTAGTGCTTTCGCGCGACCTGGCCAACCGCGGCACCTTCCCGGCCGTCGACATCGCCAAGTCCATGACCCGGCATCAGGAGTTGCTGTTCAGCGACGACGAGATGCAAAGCGTCTGGCAGCTTCGCAAGGCCTTCACCGCCATGGACAGTCTGGACGCAACGGAGACCCTGCTGCAGGGCCTGCGCCGAACCAAGACCAACCAGGAGTTCCTGGCCATGGCCGAGACGTCGTTTCGGCGCCGCTAGTGGGGCACCGCGCCCGATGGAACGCTCACGCCCCGGTGGCCGCGACCGCCGGGGCGTGGTGATTCCGGCCGCCGGGGCGAGGCGCAAGAGTGTCTTGCGGTGCCCCGGTGAGGATCGTGTTTGTGGGCAGGAGGGTTTGCGGCGGCGCAACGGGAACACTGCGGTTTTCGAGGGTGCTATCTCGGCGTACTCAGGTGATCGTGATGAGACGGACCGATACTGCCGCCACCGGACTTGCGCGCGTCGCAGTGATCCTCGCCCTGACCTGCGCCACGGCCGCCTTCGTCGGCTGCCAGAGGCCGTCCACGGCGCCGTCGGGGCCCATAGCCGTGACGCCACCGACAAGGCCCACAGAGACGCCCGACCCGGACAGGACCATCCAGACATTGACGGACGAGATCGACGCTCTGGAGACCATCAACCACCTGGCCATTACCGAAGAGCAGCTCCCCGGTCTGGTGGAGGCGCTTCAGGCGGCGGCGAGCGCACGGGACAAGAGACAGGCTGACAAGGACCGGCGGCGCAGCGAGTTGATCCCCGCACTGGAGGAGCACAAGGGGTTGCTTGCCAAGGATGAGGCGGTGCCGGCGGCGCTGTCGGCCAAGATCGCCAAGCTGCAGCAGGAGATCGTGCGCCTGGACACCATCGATCCGCAGGTGAGCGCCACGTTGGCCGACGCGCTGCGGAAGATACTGACCAAGGAGCAGGTACTGATCGCGGCCGGTGGACTGCAGGCCCGCATCCAGGCCAGCGAGACGCTGGACGGCTTCCGCGAGCTGCCCAGACAGGCCTTCGAGGCCGAGATCGGTCCGTACTCCCAGGAGCTGGCGGCCGGCAGCTCGGACACGAGCCCGGCGCAGGTGGAGGCGCTGTTGCGGGATGCGGTCTCACTGGGCGAGAGGGAGTACGAGGAGAACCGCGACAAGATCGTGCGCCAACTGCAGCCGCTGTTTGTGCCCGGCGGCCAGACGGCGGACCAAGTGCTCGTCGATGCCCTTACCCGGCCATACATTCTGGATCTGCTGCGGCAGCGGATGAGCGGCTAGCCTTCTAGCTCAGATCATGCAGGTTCCGGGCGGGCGCCGAATCACGTCGCCTCCCGCCCTCTCGGCGTCTCTTCGAGCCGCTTGTACTCCGCCGGACGGCAGGCGGAGACGGGAGGAGGGGGGAGCACGGCACTACAACGACCGTCGCCGATGCAACTACGGCGAAATGCGGCGTCACTGCGTTCATGCATAATGTGAGTTCTAGGCCCGCCCATCCGGCCGGCAACCCAATCGCGCGGAGCTCCCGGCACGTGAGAGTCGCCATCTTCACCAACACCTACCACCCGACGGTCAACGGCGTGGCCAACTGCGTGGACGCCTACCGCATGGGCCTGGAGGCCCGAGGCCACGAAGTCTACGTGTTCGCCCCGTGCCCCAACGACTATGACGCGAGCCAGGACCGCCACCACGTCCTGCGCTTCCCGGCGATGCCGCTCATCGGCGACTGGGACTACGACATCGCTCTCCCCTACTCCAAGCCGGTGATGGAGGCACTCCACGATCTGAAGTTCGATGTGGTGCATACCCAGCATCCGGTGTGGGTGGGTGTGTGGGGGATGTGGTATGCGCGGTGGGCCGGGCTGCCGCTGGTGACCACCGTACACACCGAGTACCGCCTGTACGCCGGTCTGGTTCCACTGCCTGCCCCGCTGGTGGAGTGGTTCCTGGAGACCCGGGTCAGCGCCTACTGCAACAAGTGTCACCTGGTGACAACGCCGACGCAGACCACGCGCGAGCGGCTGCGGCGCGAGGGGGTGACGGCCCCGATCGAGATTCTCCACAACCCCATCGACCTGCGCGCCCTGCCCGCACCGGACCCGGCGCCGGTGCGCGAGCGTCACGGCATCCCATCGCAGGCCTTCCTCATGGGGTTCATCGGCCGCCTGGCTCCGGAAAAGGACCTGCCGAAGGTACTCAGCGCGGCGGCGCAGGTACTCAAGGAGCACCCGGACGCCCGGTTCCTTATGGGCGGGACCGGTCCGGAGCACAAGCCGCTGGTCGCCCTGGCCCAGCGGCTGGGAGTGGCAGACAGGGTGATCTTCACCGGCCTGATCCCCCACGACCAGGTGACCCACTATCAGGCCGCGCTGGATGTGTTCATGACGGCCAGCATGAGTGAGACGCAGCCGCTGTCTTACACGGAGGCCATGGCGGTGGGCACTCCGGTGGTGGCCCTGCGGGCACCGGGTGCGGTGGACATGATCCAGCACGAGCACAACGGGCTGCTGGTAGAGCCCGAGGCCGGCGCCGAGGGCCTGGCCGCGGGAGCCAGACGCCTGGCGCAGGACTCGGCTCTCCGCGCGCGGCTGTCGGAGCAGGCCGAAAGCTGGGTCCGGCGCTACGATCTGCCAACAGTGCTGGACCGCCTGCTGGAGCTGTACGAGCTGACCCTTGCTCGCCATGCCGCGCACCTGCAGGAGGGGCAAGACTGACCGGGTCGGTGTCGCGGCAAGCGCGGGTGGAGTGTCTCCATGGATGTACCAACACTTGTGCTGTGTGGTCTTGCCACCGGAGTCGCCGGTTGCCTGGGCTGGGGCATACGGGGGGTGTTCGGCGGCCCCTCGGGCGCCATGGTCCCGGGAGCTCTGATGGGTGGAACGGCGGGGCTCCTGGCGTGGCGGGGGTGGGAGCTGCCGGTGGGGCAATGGCCCGTGCTGCTGGCGGCCGCCGGAGCGGCGGCCTTCAGCATCGGCGGTGTGATGACCTACGGCCAGACACTGGGGCTCGTGCATGGCCCGAGACGCTCCGCGACCTACTGGTGGGGGCTGCTGGGCTGCCTGGTCAAGGGCGCCCTATGGTTCGGCACCGGTGCGGCGCTGCTTGCGCTCACGGCCCGCGGGGCGCTGTCTTCGCCGGCGCATGTGCTGCCCATGGCGGCGTTGTCGGTGGTGGCCGCGGCGGCGGGCAAGCGTTGGCTCAACGGCCCCATGGACCCACCCCGAGCCTATCCTCTTATCTACTTCTCGCACCGAGCGATGGATGAAGACGACCGTGATCGCCCGCGCGCGGAGTCCTGGGGCGGCCTGCTGGCAGGGCTGTCGGCGGTGCTGCTCTACGGCTCGCTGGTACTGGGCATCCCGTGCCTGTGGGGCCTGACGCTCATCGGTGCGCTTGCCGGGGGGCTGGGCTTTGCTGCCGGAGAGGCCATCCAGAGCCGGGGTGTGAACCGGCGCGCGGGTCGGGAGCGGGCGTGGGTGGACTGGTGGAAGGTGATGGAGATGACCTTCGGGCTCATCGGCGGCATCGGCATCGGTGTGGTCGTCGCGCTGGCGGCGCCGCTGGAGCCCGTTGCGCCCCCGAGCCCCTGGTCGCTGTCCGTCGCCGCGCTCGCGCTGTGGGCATGGGGCGCCCTGGCCGTCGCCGACGGCTACGGCGTGGCGGCCGCCGAGCGCTGGTTCAGCCTCCCGATGCTGGGCGGGCTTCTGGCGCTCATCGGGCTCAGCGCCGCCCCGCAGGCGGCGGCTCCGGTACTGGCCGGAGGCGCCGTGCTGTACCTGTCGGCCCTCAACACGCTGCTGCATTGGCGGGGACAGCCGCAGCCCCGCGCCTATCTGGTGGCGCACGCTCTGGCCATCGCGGCGGCCGCGGTGGCCATCGCCGCGATGGCCTCGTGGCCGCCGAGGGCGGCCCTCGCGGGCATGGCCTTGGCTCAGACCGGGCTGGTATTGCTGAAGGAACTGGCACTCCGAGGGCCCGGGGGCCTGGGTCAGCGGGTCCTGCGGTTGGGCGCGGCGCTGCCGACGGTGTTGAGCTTCCTGGTGCTGTGTGTGGTGCTGTGGCACCTGATGGGGTAAGGATGCACGGGGGGCGGCGGGGACGGCACTGATGAGGCCTCACCCCGCCGGCTCCTTCACGCGCCCAGACGACGGGCGCTTGGAGAGGGTGAACGGCACGGCTAACCGCTGCGGGCCTGGACGCAGATCATGCAGGTTCCGGGCGGGCGCCGACTCACGTCGCCTCACCCCCCCAGCCCCGCCTCTCGGCGTCTCTCCGAGTCGCTTGTACTCGCCGATACGACCGGGGAGACGGGATGAGGGGAGAGAACGGCACTACTGCGACCGATAGAGGCCTGACTGTGGCGGGATGTACCCTCAATACGTTCGTGCATAGTGTAAGATAGAGCCCCCCAGGCACGGTGGTTTCCCGGGGTGTGTTTCCAAAGGCCCGGAAGGTGCCCGGCCAATGGCAACGGCACTGATGAGGCCTCACCCCGCCGGCTCCCAGATGAGCTGGTCGATGTTCATCGAGCCGCCGATGCGCTGCAGCCGGAGCCGATGCGTCCCGGCGGAGAGCTCCACCACGGCAGGCATCCCCTGCGTCCGGGCCACACGGAAGAAGCGCCAGTCATCGATGGTGCGGCACCAGCCGCCGGTGCTACAGAAGCGGGCCCCGAGGACGTTGTCGGCCAGAGGGCCGCCGTCCAGCTTGATGGAACGCAGGACGTCGTCATACTCGCCGGCGGCGCGGAGCAGCAGGTTGTAGGCCCCGGCCTGCTCCACGGAGAACTCCCATTCAGCCCACTGGCCGTCGGTATCCCAACTGCAGTTGGCCACCCCGCCGGAAGCCGCGACCTTCTCAACGATGAGCCCCTTCACGTCCCCCTCGGCCACCGGCGTTTCGGCCTCGATCACGATGCTGCCGGCGATGGGCGCGTAATCCGGGGGCAGCAGGATCGCCTCCGCGGCCCGCAGGCCGCTTTCCTCAAGCGCCAGGCCTCCCAGGCGCCCCTCGCCGGTGAGGGTGATCGAGTGGGCGCCGCGATCCAGGCACAGGACGGCCTGGAGGTCTTCGCCCGCTGTGTCCAAAGCCACCGCCCTGCCGTCCACCGTCAGGGCCGGAGCCCCCTTCCCTCTCCAGTCTTTGAGTGTGAGCCGGTACTCATCGGCTCGCTCGGCAATCACCTGACCCCACCAGTAGCCCATCAGCCCCCGGGCCGTTCGGCGCGCGTAGCCCTGGAGGCTCCTTTGGCCCACGGGCAGAGGCGGCAGTTGGTGCGAGAGCGTGGCGGCGGCGACGTCGTCGGTCACGCCTGGGAAGCGGAGGACCGCGTTGCCCTCGGCGTCCAGGTCGGAGAAAGCGACTCTGGCTGTGCGGCCAGCCAGACCGACGGTTACGCCGCCTTCCGAGGCCTCGCGCGGCGAGCAGGAAAGTAGCACACCCGCCTCGGTCTGCAGCAGGGAGAAGTCGGCGGGCACGTCGCTTCTGAGGCGCAGCATCTCGCCGAAGGTCAGCACTCGAGCACCCGCGGCAAAGGCACTGTGGATCGCTCCCGCAACGTCCAGACAGATGGCGGCCAGCTCGCCATCTGTGGTGACGTCACCGCCCGAGAGCTCGCCCACGGCGTGCCGGGCGCGCGAGATGAGGGTGCATGTCTGGTCGGGGAGGGTCAGACGCGCCCCGAGGCCCCCCACGACCGGCACGCTCTCCATGGCGGCCTCGGCCGCGCCCGCCCGCGAAACCTGCAAGGCCACGAGGAATCCTTCCTCCAGACGAGGCTCGGAGGGAGTGGCGGTGAGGGTCCATTCATCCACGTAGCGCTCGGGGGGCACGGGATTGGTGCTGTAGCCCATCACGGGCTCCACGGGATAGCCTTTGTTCACTTCGAGGCCGACCTCGGGTGCAAGGAAGCGGCCGCGCAGTGAGGCGGCTTTGGAGGTCAGCGAGAAGCTCTGGGATTCGGCGGAGGTCTGTATGTCGGCCACCGTGTGTAGGAGCCAGTCGTACCTGGCGGGACGCTCGGCGGCGGCAAGCAGGTCATGGATCACCACGAAGCCGGGCTTGATGAACAGCGCCCGCCGATCCCAGCCCGCGAGCCGCCCCTGGTACATAGCTGAGCCGGTGATGCTACCCACCGTGTAGCCGTAAGCGGGGCTGTCGAAGTAGGCGGCGATACGCCCGTCGGCTCCACGCTTGCGGGAGTCCTGGTCCCGGCCATTGACGAGGATGGCGTTATGGGCCCGGGTGAGGGTCGAGAACTCGTTGAAGTGCTTGCTGCCGTACCAGTCGTAGTGACCGCCGTCGATGGCCAGCTTCTCGCCGTAGGCGTGGATGACGAAGCTGTTTTGGTCCTCGTGCTGGTGGCCGGCCCAGAACTTGCCGCTGCGCATGGCGAAGGTCACGCCCTCGCGGGCGTCGACCAGCGAGGTATTGTGCAGCGCCCAGCCGATGAAGCGATAGTGGATGGACTGCGGAATGTCCACAGGTGGGCGCGGCTGCAGGCCCTCTGCGCTCGCCGCCGCCCCGCCGTACCAGAGGGCATAGGGGTCCTGCGTGCGCAGGGCCAGCTCCCTGACCTGCCCGGTCACCGCCGGGCCGCGCACGCCGTGGTTCGGCTGCCCGGTGTCGGCGAAGGACACCGCCCAGGCCCCGGGCGGAGCGCTATACATCGGGAACCGCGCCGTCTGAGCCAGCCACGGGTGGCGGTAGAGGTCCAGATCACACACCTCGCGCATCATGTCGGCGTAGCGGACGATGAAGGACAGCCCGTAGCTCCAATAGGAGATGCCCTCGTTGTTGTCTCCCTGGTAGCCCAGGCCACAGAGAAACTTGCCCAAGTAGAGCTGGCGGACATACTCGGCCCAGTCGCCGGCCTGCTCGTCATCACCGAGAAGCACTAGACCGCTCTCGGCCAGCCCGAAGGCCTTGAGCCACGAGTGGTTATTGAACTCGCTGCCATTGCCCGGGAAGGGGTTGAGGGCCTTCCAGAAGTCTTCGCCGCGGCGGACAATGATGGCCCGCAGCGTCCGGCGCTCCTGCACGGAGAGATCGTCGTAAAGGGAGTCATGGCACCAGTTGAGGCCACGCAGGAAGTGATGGGCGCCGATATCGCCGCGTCCCATGGCGCTTCCGCCGGTCGGGTCCCAGGTGGCGGCCTTGAGTGCCAGCGGCTTGAGCAGATCGCGCACCCGCGGGTCGCGCGTCTGGGCGTAGATGCGGCCCATGTCCTCCAGGCGCCGCCCCGTCGCGGAGGTGATCTTGCCATGCACCTTGCCGTACCACTCGATCCAGGTGGGCCACTGTGGGTTGCCCTCCTCGTATGGCGGTGGGTCGTCGGGGACGCCCTGGCGGGCGAGGTCCTCGGCCCGCTTGAGTAGCGCCGCGCGGCGGTCGGCAGGCATGTCCGGCTCCGGTCTGGCCAGGCGCGGGTGCGGGGAGGCCGTCAACCTGGCCACAGGTACCGGAGCGGTCGTGAACCGATGGGCCTCGGGCTCGATATGGAGCGTACGGGTGTCGGTGTAGCCCTCGGAGAGGTCGGTGGCGACCCACACCCGCCACTGCCAGTCTCCGGCCTCCAGGGGCTGCTCGGGGGTGTGGTAGTTCCGTGTGGTCTCGATGCGAACGGTGCCCTCGGGCGAGAAGCCGGGGTCCTGCGAATACTCCAGCCGCATCTCGCCTTCGCCCCCCGGCCAGTTGAACAAAGGCGGATTGGAGTACGACACCTGCACGCCCTCGGCGACGCCACCCTCTTTGGGTCTCACCGACAGCGTGATGTTGTCCAGCCACACCGTCATGTGCGCCATCGTCTCGCCCTGCGCCCGGCCGTAGAGGTTCAGGCGGTCGAGCGCCTTGCCCAGCGTCAGGACGCCCTGATTGGGTGAGTGCATGTCTCCGACGGCGATCTCCACGTGCCGCCACTGTGGGGTGAACTTGTCGCTCCCAAACCACTGCTTGTTCTCGGCGTCGAAGAACAGCACCCCGAGATAGGCGGCGGGCTTGCCCTCCTCGATCTCCTCGCGGTGGTCGAAACTGAGGGTGAGGTTCTTTTGCATCACCATGTCGCGCTTGATTGACACCTGGCAGTAACGCTCCGGCTGCCCTGTGGAGATGCGCAGGCAGTGGCCGTCGCCGTCCGGGCCGCCCTCGACGATGGCCGCATCGGTCTTGCCCACATCTACCCCGGCGTAAGTCGCAAGGTTGGTGCCCTGCTCGAAGTCGTAGCGAAACAGCGGCTCGGGTTGGGCCTCCAGGACAGGGGAGGCGAGAAGCACCAGGATCGTGGTGAGGACGGGCGCGGACATTGCCATGGCGTTTGGCCCCCGGCGCAGAGCGGTGAACGGCGAGCGGTAAGGAGGAGTACGACACGGAGGGGGACGAGACCTGCGGAGTGGAGGGTAACGGCGGGAACGGCCGCGGCGCGTGGCGCGGAACGGCGAACGGCACTGATGAGGCCTCATCCCCGGCCCCTTCACGCGCCCACACGACGGGCGCTTGGAGAGGGGTGAACGGCACGGCTAACCGCTGCGGGCCTGGACGCAGATCATGCAGGTTCCGGGCGGGCGCCGACTCACGTCGCCTCACCCCCCCAGCCCCGCCTCTCGGCGTCTCTCCGAGTCGCTTGTACTCGCCGATACGACCGGCGAGACGGGATGAGGGGGGAGAACGGCACTACTGCGACCGGTAGAGGCCTGACTGTGGCGGGATGTATCCTCAATACGTTCGTGCATAGTGTAAGCTAGAGCCCCACAGGCACGGTGGTTTCCCGGGGTGTGTTCCCAACGGCCCGGAAGGCGCCCGGCCAATGGCAACAGCACTGATGAGGCCACACCACCGGCCACTCAGGAGAGGGACGAACGGCAACGACCACGGCAACGGCTGCGGGCCCGGAGCCCCGCAGGCAGGCCCGGACGCGGAGGGCGACGAATGACACCTCAGTCCACCGGGAGGTGCCGACATGACTCGTGAAACCTGGCTCGCCTTGATAGGAGGGCTGCTGGTGGCCGCCCATGGCCCGTCGCACGCCAAGGACTGCCCCACCTACTACACCCCGGAGCGCATCGCCATCGGACGCCAGAACGTGGCCGAACACAAGTGGGCCCGGGACCTGCTGGAGATGATGCTCGACCGGGGCCAGCCACAGACGTACATCATCGGTCGCGACTATGTGGCCGCCAGGCAGTACGCGGCTCAGGATGACGAGTTCATCTGGCTATTGCAGCCCACCACGCTGCTGCCCCGGGTCGGCACCCACGAGGCCTACGCCGAGTGCCCGATCCACGGCACCGATGTGCGCAAGATCAACGCGTACCACCCCTGGCGCATCGACCCCATCAACCACCCCTACAAGATCCGGTGTGCGCTCGGGGGTGAATGGTACCCCAGCAATGACTACCACAAGGGCGACATGACCTCGGGCGACTTCCCCGACGACGGCGACGGGATCCTGCTGGATGGTAGACGGTTCTACATGCTGCGCGAGTACGCCCATAGCTGCTACTGCTCGGTCACCATCCCGGCCTTGCGCACGCTGTCGCAGGCCTGGCTGCTGACGGGAGATGAGCTCTACGCCCACAAGGGCGCCGTCCTGCTGACCCGGCTGGCCTCGGAGTATCCCAACCATGACGACCGCAAGGATCGTCTCTATCTGGCTCCCTATGGGGGGACTCACCCGCACTACACCTGGAAGCACGGGGGCATGATCACCGACCTGATCTGGGAGACCTTCTGCACCGAGGCGGCCGTCTTGGCCTACGACGCTCTGTATGACTACCTGGGGCAGGACCCGGAGCTGATCGCGTTCGCCAAGGCCAAGGGGCTACCGATCGAGGACGCCGACGACCTGCGCCGGTACATCGAGCGTTACCTCCTGCGGGCGGCGGCCACGGGCCTGCTCAATGGCGCCATCCGCGGCAACGATGGGCACCATCAGGCACTGGCGATGACCATCGCCCTCGTCCTGGACGACTACTCCGACACGCACCCCAACTCCCTGGACATGGTGGACTACGCTTTCCACGGCGAGGGCCGGGCGGCGTACATGTTCGCCAACGGCCTGTACCGCGACGGCGGCGGCCATGAGAGCCCCAACTACAATGCGATCAAGCTGGACTTCATCCGCGTGGCGCGATTGATGGAGCAGGTGCGCGAGCGGCGTCCCGACCTGTTGCCCCCCGACAGGTATCCGGACATCTTCGCCGAGCCCAAGGCCGCCTCGGTGTTCGACTGGTTCATCAACATGCAGGTGATGAACCGTTTCTTGCCCTCCATCGGGGACTGCGCCGGCCGCCTGACACCCGACCGCGTGCCCGAGAGGGCGTACTCGCTGCTTACCAGTCAGAACATCTACGCCTTCGACAGGTACCGCGAGCCCCGCTACGGCCGGGCCTGCACCCGCGCGGACAGCGGCGAGATGTACTATGGAGAGTTGTTCTGGCCCTACCCGGCCCGGGAGATCCGGGAGGCCCTGGACGACCCGCGATCGGAGATCGTGCGCCATCCGCGCCTTCTGGATGACTACGGAGTGGCGATCCTCGAGAGTGCAGAGGGTGAGGGCACGCGCGCGGCGGTGCTCAACTACTCGGCCACCCCGGGCCACCGCCAGGCGGACAACCTGAACCTGGAGCTGTTCTGGCGCGGCCTGGACCTGCTCCCCGATCTGGGCTATCCCTTCACCTGGGACTACACCGGCCCGTGGGATGCCTCCATCATGGCCCACAATACGGTGAGTGTCGGGGAGACGCCGGGCGACACCCGGGTGCGCGTGGGCAATGAGTGCTCGCTATTCGCCGGCGGAAACGGGGTGCACGTGGTCACCGCCCGGCACAACCCCTACCCCCAGGGCTACGGCCTGGGCAGGGATGCCGCGCCGGCGGTGGACCTGTACGAGCGCACCGTGGTGATGGTAGATATCGACGCGGACCGCTTCTACGTGGTGGACCTGTTCGCCGTCAACGGCGGGGAGCAAAGAGACCAGTCCTGGCACGGGCCATTGATCGCTCCGATCTCCCCGGAGCTGGACTGGATCGCCCAGGAGAGCGGGACCCTGGCGGGGCCGGAGGTGGAGCAGTTCGCCAACTACACCGACAAGTGGGGGCGCACGCGCACCAACTTCCCCTGCTTTCTGAAGGACATCCGCCGCGCCCCGCTGGATCGACCTGCCAAGTGGACCTGGGACTACGGCCTGCCCGAAGGCGATCGGCTGGACCTTCACCTGCTGCCTGTCGGAGGCCCCATGGAGGTCATCATGGGCAACGGCCGGTCGCCGGCGCGGCCCAAGGACTGGGCTCTGGACTACCTGATCGCCCGGCGACAGGCGCCCGTAGAGGACAGGACGCTGTTTCTCACGGTGCTGGCACCCTACGTGGGCGAACCCGTCGTGCAGAGCGTCCGGCTTGTCTCCGAGAGCCCGCTGACCGTGGAGATCGCGCGTGCCGACGGCGCGGACCTGGTGACCCTGGGCACCCCTCCGGGCCCCAGCCGCACCACGGCCCACAGGCCCGGCGGAGTGCGTGTGCAATCCTACAGCGGCGAGGAGCTGACCCGGCAGGTCGAGGTGGGCAACTGGGCACCGGCGGAGGGCCCCGGCTTCGCGCATAGCAGCGTGGCCGCGGTGGACTACGACGCCGGGGCCATCGCCATCGGCTACACCGACGGCTGTGAGAGCGACTTCGCGCCCGGGCGCACGCTGCGCGTCTACAATGAGAAGCGCACGGGCATGTTCCGGATCCTGTCGGCGCGGCGCGAGGGGGACCTGCTGTACCTCGATCTGGACCTGACGGCCCTGCTGGCGCGAGGACCGGTCACCGCGGTGGAAGACGGCGCCGTCACCGTGGGCTCTCACTTCACCTTCGCCACCGGCCACGCGGACGATGAGGGCCAACTGGTCGAGACCGACCACCTGTACTTCGCCCGATCGCGGTTCGGCGAGGGCGACACGCAGCGCACCGTCAAGGGAGCGGTGAGACTGTCGGCCTCGGCGACGAAGGTCTACTTCGCCGACCCCGTCCCGGCGGCGGATTTGCAGCGTGACTACGCAGGCAAGACGGTATCGGTCTGGCAGTACGGGATAGGCGATCGGGTGGAGGTGGCGAGGGTGAGGGCGGCAGGTGACTGGTGACAGGAACGGCGACGGCGGGGACGGCGACGGCGGGGACGGCGACGGCGGGAACGGCGACGGCGGGGACGGCGACGGCGGGAACGGCGACGGCAGGAACGGCGACGGCGGGAACGGCGACGGCAGGGACGGCGACGGCAGGGACGGCGACGGCGGGAACGGCGACGGCGGGGACGGCGACGGCGGGGACGGCGACGGCGGGAACGGCGGGAACGGCGGGAACGGCGACGGCCGCCTCACCCCCCGGCCCTACG
>Ga0334883_1002286_pt1 | contig 24021 bp, 24 predicted proteins | sample GraSluR1_MG_6_FD_207230 | JGI IMG/M metagenome (GOLD analysis project Ga0334883, IMG submission 207230) | Sludge microbial communities from methane-producing bioreactor in Wageningen University, Netherlands - Granular Sludge_09_05-R1 | ecosystem: Engineered > Bioreactor > Anaerobic >...
AGTCTAATCATCAATGCTTTCTAATTAGACTATATCGGAGCAGTGATTACCACTGGGGTGGGGAATTTTCTCCGTCAAAAGTGGGTATTTTTATTCTGCCATTGACACTGCACCCGGAAGCATATGCTTTTCAGGGGTTTCACGCCATGTTTTAATTGCTTCGGGGTAGAGAGTTTCAAGCTCACTAAAACTTTTACCTTCCCAGGGACCAAAGCTAATATCAACAAAAGCAGGAACTGGTATAGGTTTTATATCTCTTCCCATGCAAATAGCATCTGCTGTTTGCATGGCTCTGGATAATGGTGAACAGTAAACGGCAGCAAAATCAGCTGATTGCAGATAATCAGATGTTGCTTTTGCCTGCTGAAGGCCTCTCTCATTTAATGGTATGTCGCTTTGCCCTCTGAAAATACCTTCGTTATTCCAAGCGGTTTCTCCATGCCTGATTAAAAATATAATTTTACTCACCTACAACCTTGGTTTAGTTTAGTATTTTGATTATAGACATAATTACAGATATTGAAAAGAGATTGTCTGCCTGGCTAAGTTTGCCATAGTATTTATCTTGACAGAAGTTTGATGATTATATATATTGATACGTGATATGGGTTGGGTGATGGGGCTCACCTGGGTTATTAAATCCAAACTGCATTGCTAATAGCTCCTGCTAACAGCAGGAGTATATTTTTTTGTAAAATAAATATTACATTCAATAGAGAGGCATGGTAAGATGGCGGCTAAAATTAACAACCTTTTTGCCATAGCAATTGGCGGAGCCTTGGGTACACTGCTTAGATATCATCTTAATGTTAATCTCTTTTTTGACTTTATGCCCAATGCAACGATCGTTGAAAACCTTGCAGGCAGCTTTTGTTTGGGATTTCTCACAGGATTGTTATTGCATAAAAAGTTTCCTGAATGGTTAAAGCTAGGCTTGGGCGTGGGATTATTCGGCGGCTTTACTACCATGTCTACTTTCGCAGCAGATACCTTTTCTATTTTTGCTTTACACTCATCTATTGATGCCCTTAAATATTTATCTTTTACATTGTTTGGGGCACTGGCTATGGCTGCAATTGGCTTTGTTGTTGGCAGCTGTATTGGTGCCCGAAACAAGAATAAGAATTGGGAGGACTCTCTCCGTTGAGTACTGTATTAATTGCTTTGGGCGGCAGTCTAGGCGCAGCTTTACGCTATGTTCTAAGTAGCGTATTAAGCGCGAGAAATTCGCATAAGTTTCCAACAGCTATTATTGCTGTAAACTTGCTTGGCGCGGGAGGTTTGGGTTTTTTTATAAGTTACTACTATGAAACAATTACTTATAGTTTCTATACCTGTAATATATACTTATGTTTCGGAGTTGGTTTTTTTGGCGCATTCACAACATTTTCAACCTTTAGCCTGGAAGCAATTGGGTTACTGCAAAGAAAAGAATATAATTATTTTTTCCTTTACATTTTCCTTACAATTTTTGGTTCGATAGTTTTATTTTCTATAAGTTTTATGTTTTTTCAGTATTAATAAAATCATATCAGTAAAGGGCTGCTAAATTTTTCTTCATACTGTTATATTTGAATATAGATGATGATTCGAAACAGGTTGGTATCTACAGACTTTGTAGCTCCCTGATTGTTTTTTATCAGGCTTTCAGGTTTGTATCTTCGGTTACATCATTCACGTTACTATCTATTAGCTGCGGAACGTTATCCATAATCTACAAATGTTGGTAATAATTTCTCTCAGGCTGCCACTATTCCATTTCTTTTTATTTTGTCAATAATTATAGTAACAGAAAAGGATCGCCGAGCGCGGCAAGTTCACCAAATCTACAATAACTCTTCACAGGAACTTCATAGTTTCATTCTAATATAGCTGTAGATTAATAAGAAAGGTGATGTTTAAAATGAAAAAGAAATTGACAGTTGGTTTATTGATAGCGGCTATAGCCATTACTCTGATTTTATCAACAACGGTTATGGCCCAGGAGCGTGATGTAACTCTGGAGGCGCTTTATGAACAGATTTATGAGCTTCAACGGCAGGTAGTAGAACGCAGGGTTGAGCTTGGTTATATTTCTGAAGAAGATGCTAACAGAATGTTAGAATTTATGGAGGAACGTAACCAGAACAGGTCTGACCAGGATTCAGGCAGATACTTTGACATGCCGGGCAGGGGTTGGGGTGGAGGTTTTGGCCACTGCTGGCGCTACTAAGCTTCATGCCTAGAACACTTAAAAGGCCGCTTATAATGCGGCCTTTTATTATTAGGATAGTTTAGATAAAATATGGTTAACTCATTATATTAAGCAGGGTGATTAAAATTGCCTAAAATCCTGGTAGTTGATGACGAAAAAAATATTACCACAGTACTAAAAGCTTACCTTGAAAGAGAGAAGCATACTGTAATTACAGCCCATAACGGTTCGGCAGCTTTGCAACTTGTTAAACAGGAAAAGCCTGATTTAATAGTTCTGGACCTCATGCTTCCCGGACTTAGCGGTGAAGATGTTTTGCAGCAGCTACGCCGTGAGGGTTCCCGAGTACCGGTGATCATGCTTACTGCGAAATCGGCCATGGAGGAAAAAGTATATGGGTTGGCAATTGGTGCTGATGACTATATTGTTAAACCCTTCAGCCCCAAGGAAGTAGTGGCAAGAGTAAAAACAATACTTCGCCGCAGAGATCCTGAACAGGGGCAGCTTACAGATATTCTCACTCTTGCTAATGGAAACCTTGAGCTAAATATAATTTCACATGTTGTTACCTGTAAAAAACAACCGCTAAATTTGACCCCCACTGAATTCAGCCTGTTAGTCCATCTGGCCCGTCATCCCAATCGCGTTTACAGCCGTGCGCAGTTGGCGGAAATTCTATTTGGTTATGATAGCATAACTGAAGATCGCACTGTTGATGCTCATGTAAAAAACTTAAGACAGAAACTGCAGAATTGTGGGGCGCCCAACTTGATCAAAACGGTTTATGGAGTAGGGTATAAATATGATGAATGCTAAACGGTTTAGAATACAATCCTTCTGGGTGCAGCTGGTAGTTTCTTTTCTAGTCCTTACACTTATATCTCTTTTGCTGTTTCAGCTAATTTTCAGTTACTCTCTCCAGGAACATATGCAGGCATATACCAGGGGAAGAGAAGATACTCTGAACAGCCAGATTGTTACCTCTTTAGCTGAATATTATGCAATCTCAGGCACCTGGTCAGGAATCGGCATGCCCCTTTTTCATGCCGCACTGAGTACAAATACCCGTTTGATGCTTTATGATGAGGGAGGGCAGCTTGTCGGAGATACGGGAACAGGCAGACGCCATATGATGATGGTTCAGGAACCGCCACCCACACCTGATGCTGCCCGTATCTTTAATTTCCCCATCGAAGTAGAAGGTAGAACAGTGGCTGAATTGGTCATTGCCCATCCTCTTACCGAAGAGACCAGTGTTTGGCTACAACAGGATCTTATCTTCAGGCGCGCATTAACCAGATCGCTTATCTGGACGGGCTTGGCTGCAGCCGGGTTTGCCTTCCTGATGGGGATATTTTTTTCACGCCGTTTTTCACGTCCTATTGAAGATTTCGTTCAGGCTGCAGACAATATAACCAGAGGAAACTATGAGCTTCAGTTTCCATCTCACCAAAGTTACGAACTAGATCATCTTGCCGGTTCTATAAAACTGCTGGCTTCTCATCTTTCCGAACTTGAGAAGCTGCGCAAAAGGTCAGTTGCCGATATAGCCCACGAACTTCGAACACCTCTTTCATCTTTGCGTAGTTATGTTGAGGCAATTCAGGATGAGGTGATGCCTGCCGATCGCAAAACACTTGCTGTTTTATTAAATGAAATAACTCACCTGACAAATGTGGCAAACAGTCTTGATGAACTAACCAGGGCAGAAAATCTTCAGCCTGATCGCAGCGTTTACGAAGCAATTGATATAAAACAGCTATTGAAAGATAAAGTAGCAACATTCAAGCCGCGTTTTAAATCTAAAGGTATAATGCTAAACCTCCATCTACCAAAGGAAAATATCTTGTCGAAGCAGGAGCCCACTGCTTTGCGTAAAATAATCAGCAATTTGATAGATAATGCCTATCGCTATACCAACCCGGGAGGGATGGTGGAAATTGTTTTAGAAAATAAGGCTATTCCGGTTCCTTCTGCCGTAGCACCACTGGGGCAGGATATCGATTTCGCCAGTATGGGTATTCAGCACTTAGAGAATATGTTTACTATTAAGGTTAGCGATACGGGTTCTGGAATTAGTGCTGATTACCTGCCATATATTTTTGAAAGGTTTTTCCGGGCTGATCCTGCCCGTGGCAGAGATGATGAGCGAACCGGTTCAGGGATCGGTCTTTCACTGGTCAAAGAACTGGTGCGTGCCGCCGGGGGATTTATTCTGGTCAGCAGCCGGGTTGGAGAAGGAACAACATTTTATCTTTACCTGCCGCATTGTTATACTGATTAAATCATTACAACCGCAAGTAGTCTAATAAACAGCCTTAACAACAGGGACAAGCCATTTATTAGTATGTAATTAGTATAGCGGCAAGTAGTTGCAGGAACGTGGTTTTAAAAGCCCAAGATAAACTAAATTGAAAGTATGACCTGTGGTTAATATATGTAAATAACTTGGCTTCCTGCGATACACTATGTAATCATGACGATCTTGTCCAAAAAGGATATGGATGGATGCTTAAGGCTGCCAATGAAGCACATCAACAGGAGATATTTAAGTATGTTATGACGAAGAAAGATCTAATGCCCCGAACTGCGCTTCGCTATGCAATTGAAAAAATGCCTGCAGACCTGAAAGCTGAAGCTATGAAGAAAAATGATTAAATATCCTCACTAACTGAAGGTGAGGAGAAATGGCTCCTTGATTTTACACAATGATATAGACTTAACTTTTAGATGAATGATTTGGACCTAACTTTATTAAATGAATTAAATATGATATTCTTGCGTTAGGATATCCAGTTATAATAAAGCAGGAGGGTCCCGGGTGGAGATTGGTGTTGGAAATCTTGTTCGTGTTAAAAGAATTAACAGGCTTAAGGTGCTTGATATAATCAGAAAAAAAACTTCTATCTCCAGGAAGGAACTGGCGGAAGCAACAGGTTTGACTCCTGCAGCCATAACTGGCATTGTTAGAGACCTCACAAATATGGGGTTTGTAATAGAAACTGGTCCAGGATTGTCTAATGGTGGTCGTCCGCCAATTAATCTGGTGTTAAATCCTGAATCAGGTTTTGTAGTTGGTGTTGAAGTTACCAACAAAAAGACGTTTCTGGGGATAGTTAACCTGATGTCTCAGTTGATAGTAAAAAGGGATATCTCTATTGATATGAGTGAACCGGAAGAGGGCATACGCAAACTGTGCGAAGAGATAGGCTCAACAGTCAAAAAAGCTGGAATAGATTGGGAGAAAGTATTAAAGGTGGGGTTTGCCTTTCCCGGACTTTTGGATATTCGCACAATGGAAATTAAGCGATCTCCAAATCTGGGTGTTAACTGGAGAAATGTACCTGTAGCTACACTTATTAGTAAATATATCGATCGGCCAATCCTGGTAGAACATAATGCTAATGCTGCGGCTTTGGCCGCCAGATCCTTTGGCTTAGAAAAAGAAATAGATTATATGGTTTATATAAACTTAGGTGAAGGTATAAGTGCCGGAGTGGTCATGAACGGTAGGATTTCTCATGGCTTTTCCGGTTTTCTTGGTGAAGTGGGTCATACTGTTATCATGGAGAACGGACCACTTTGTAATTGTGGTAACAGGGGTTGTTTGGAAGCCCTGTGTGCAGTCCCTTCCCTGGTAAAACGTGCAAACAGGGAACTCCCATTGTACGATAACAGCGACAAGCTTAAACAGGTATGGCTAAGGGAAGGTAAAGTCACCATAGATGATATTATTGCAACGGCCTCTGAAGATGGTTCTTACTCCCAGAAATTAATAAATCAGGCAGGCTGGTCAATAGGTACAGTAGTTGCAGGGATCATCAATTTTTATAATCCTGAAACAGTTTGTTTGGGAGGTGTTTTAACCAAAGCGAAGGACAGCCTGATCAAACCTTTATTAAAGAGTGTAGCAACTCATGCTTTTTCGGAAATAGCAGAAATAACTCGCATTGAAATATCTGGCCTGGGTGAAGAAGCCGGATACTATGGGGCTTGTATCAGTGCAATTAACAAGCTGTTTGCTGTAGAATCTTCAGAAACAATGTCTCTCAATTTTTTTAATTAATCAGCTTAAGCATAAAAGGTTTTTAAAGCTGTTTTCATTTCAATTTGTCGTTTTAAATGTAAATATTTATAGAAATAGATCGCGCGAAGTTAATTAAAATATTTAATTAAGTATTGCTGAAAAGGAGGAATATACATTGAAGTTTCAATACCCCTTACCAGAATATTCCGGGTATAAAGAAATCATTGCCCCTGGAGGAGCTGCCGATCTGATGGCTTTTAGTCTCATCAAGCTTAGTGAGGGAGAATCCTATCATTCACAATCAGGTGAGTTTGAGGTCGGTCTGGTTATTCTCAGTGGTAAAGCTAATGTTCATGTAGAAGGAAATAGTTATATGGATTTGGGAGATCGTGAAGATGTTTTTTCAGGAAAAGCCACTACTGTTTATATTCCACGAGATAGTAGTTATGAAGTGGTAGGCTATAATCATTTTGAAGGAGCAATCTGTAAAGTTAAAGCGGAGAAAAAACTATCTCCATTTATTGTAAAACCTGAAGATGTCGTGGTTCATAAGCGTGGGAAAGATTTGTGGCAAAGAGATGTTTTTGATGTATTTACTGAAAATGTTGAAGGCAAAGTGGATAAAATTGTGCTGGGTGAAACGATAAATGTTCCAGGCAACTGGTCAGGTTACCCACCTCACAAGCATGACAAATTTGTTCCCGGCAAGGAAACAGCTATGCATGAGATATATCATTTTCGTCTGGATCCAAAAGATCGGTTTGGTGTTCAGATGTGGTATAACGATGGTTATGAATTGGGTGAAGCATACTTATTAAAGGATAAGGATTCTTGTAGTATTCCATATGGCTATCACCCTGTTGCTGCACCTCCCGGAGTAAGGCTTTACTACCTGTGGTGCATGGCTGGGAGCGGAGGCAGGGAGCTTTTACCAAATGATGACCCGAATTTTTCTGAACTTCATAGATAAGCAGGAGGGATTGTGCATATGAAATATCCGCAATTGAACAGAGATTTGTTGCAGGATAGTGACATTTTTCCAAAAGGATTAAAAGTTCCAGGCCTGGAAGATGACTTTCCAGAGAGGGTAATCCAGTTTGGTGAAGGCAATTTTCTACGTTCTTTTGTAGACTGGATGTTTCAAAAAATCAATGATAATGGTTCTTTTGGCGGTAAGGTTGTGATTATACAACCCCTGGCAGAGGGCATGATAGATCAGTTAAATCAACAGGACGGTCTCTATACATTATTTCTCAGGGGATATGAGGGAGATGTAATTGTAAATAAAAAGGAGATAATTTCTAGTATAAGCCGGGGTATAAATCCATATGAAGATTGGCAGGAAATGTTGAATCTGGCTGAAGAGCCATCTATAGAATATATAATATCGAACACAACCGAGGCAGGAATTGCTTATGATTCACAAGACAATCCTGATCTAATGCCGCCCAATTCTTTTCCCGGCAAACTTGCTGTTTATCTTTATCATCGCTACCGCCACTTTTCCGGGGATAAAGCTAAAGGCATGGTCGTTATACCATGTGAACTTATAGATCGTAATGGTGATAACCTGAAGCAAATAATACTTAAGCTTGCTGCAGACTGGGATTTAGAAAAGGATTTTATTCAATGGATAGAGAATGCTAATACTTTTGTTAACACCCTGGTTGACCGTGTAGTTCCCGGCTATCCGAAAGAAGAAATTGAAGAGCTAACCGAACAACTTGGGTATACAGACAAACTGATATCGACTGCAGAGAATTTTCATTTATGGGTAATAGAAGGTTCGCAGGAACTCTCTCAGCGGCTTCCCTTTAAAGAGGCCGGGCTGAATGTTATTTGGACTGATGATTTATCACCCTACCGTACCAGAAAAGTGCGAATACTGAATGGTGCTCACACTTCTTCTGTAACTCTTTCATATCTCATGGGTTTGGATACAGTACAGCAAATGATGGAACACCCTTATCTAGGCAGGTTTGTTAATGAAATAATATTCGAAGAAATAATCCCCTCTATTGACCTGGAAGAGGATATGTTGAAGGATTATGCCGAAGATGTTCTGAAGAGGTTTAGAAATCCTTTTATTAAACATTACTTGACCAGCATTATGCTAAATAGTATTTCGAAATATAAAACCAGGGTATTGCCTTCCTTACTCGGATATATTGAAAAGAGAGGTGAAATTCCTGAAAGATTAGCTCTGTCACTGGCTTCCTTGTTGGCTGTATATAAAGAAAATGTTATGAGTGAAAATAGTCTTATCTTTCAGGACGATCCAAATATCCTGGAGTTTTTTAAAAGCCTGTGGTCTGGTTATGATGGCAGCTACACTGCTTCAGTCAGAGTAGTAAAAAATGTATTAGAGAACGCAAACCTGTGGGATCAGGATTTAACCAGGGTTGATGGTTTGGGAGAAAAAGTTGCTGATCTGTTGGCAGCTATCATAAATGATGGAATGGAAAAAGCGCTGACTGATACATTAAGGATGAGAGATTAATGTCGGGAGCGGAAGGAAAATGATGCAGACTTTAAGGATTAACCGGAGAGATAATGTTGTAGTTGCTTTGAAAGATATAGATGTAGATGATCAAGTAAAAGTGGGAGATACTGTTATCAGGGCCAGGGAGTCTGTTAAAGCTGGTCATAAGCTGGCTCTGATGGATATAAACAAAGGGGAGAATATTGTTAAATATGGTTATGCCATAGGTAAAGCAGTGACAGATATTAAAAAAGGAGAATGGGTTCATAGCCATAATCTGTGTACCGGGCTTTCTGATTTACTGCAATATGATTATAAACCAGTATTTTCCCTTATCGAGAAAAAAGAACCACTGGATACCTTTATGGGTTATAAAAGGGAGAATGGTAAAACTGGAATCCGCAATGAAATCTGGGTGATACCGACTGTCAGCTGTGTAAACAGGATAGCAGAAATAATTGCCAGGCGGGCTTCAGAAGATCATTCCGGTAAAGATAATATTGATGGTATTTATGAATTTAAACACCCTTATGGTTGTTCGCAGGTGGGAGAAGACCATCAGGCTACGCAAAAGATACTGGCAAATCTTGTTATGCACCCTAATGCCGGCGGAGTTCTGGTTATAGGTTTAGGTTGTGAAAACAACCAGGTTAAAGATATGATAAAGATTTTGGGTGACTATAACCCCATGCAGGTTAAATTTCTTGTAGCTCAGGAAGTTGAAGATGAAATAGAGGCAGGTGTCAGCTTGATAAATGAGTTGGTAGATTATGCCTCAGGGTTCGAAAGAGAGAAATGTTCTATAGAAAACCTGGTTGTAGGCCATAAGTGCGGTGGTTCCGATGCTTTTTCTGGTATAACTGCCAATCCTCTGGTGGGCAAACTGAGTGACATGCTGGTCAGCCAGGGAGGTACTGCCATCCTGACAGAGGTGCCGGAAATGTTTGGCGCAGAAACCATACTCATGAACCGGGCAAGAACCCGGGATATTTTCTTGGATATAGTGAAACTTATTAACGATTTTAAATCTTACTATAAAGAAAATGGCCAACCTATTTTTGAAAATCCTTCACCAGGTAATAAAGAAGGTGGTATTACCACCCTGGAGGAGAAATCTTTAGGTTGCGTAACTAAAGGTGGGGATAGCATTGTGGAAGGGGTCCTGGGATACACGGATCATGTTTGTAACAGGGGGCTTAATCTTCTCAGCGCTCCGGGAAATGATCTTGTCGCTTCCACTGCTCTTGCTGCTGCGGGATGTCAGATAGTTCTCTTTACTACCGGTAGGGGAACTCCCCTGGGCACCTGCGTACCAACCGTTAAAATTGCTACTAATAGTAATATTTACGAGCGGAAAAATAACTGGTTTGACTTTAATGCAGGCTCCTTACTGCAGGGTAACTCTGTTGAACTAATGGTAGAAGAGCTAAAAAATTGTATTCTTTCAATAGCCTCAGGTAAGCTAACTAAAGCCGAAGAATTTGGTTTTAGAGAGATTGCAATTTTTAAAAAGGGTGTTACTTTATAACAAGGAGGTAGAAGTTATATGGATAAAGAAATGTGTATGAAAATTATTGCAGATGCAGCATTGATAGCTGTAATCAGAGCCAGAAATAAAGAACAGGCCTTGAATATAACCAAGGCTGTATATAACGGGGGCGTAAATGCCATAGAGGTAACCATGACCGTTCCCGGTGCTTTGGAAGTAATAGAACATCTTGTTAAAAATAAAGAGGAAAATACGCTTATCGGAGCCGGTACTGTTTTGGATAGCGAAACAGCAAGACATGCAATCCTTGCCGGGGCTGATTTTGTTGTCAGTCCCTGCTTAAATGTTGAAGTTGTTAGAACTTGCAATCGATATCGTATATTAACTATGCCTGGAGCCATGACCATCACAGAGATTGTAAACGGTATGGAAGCGGGGGCTGATGTAATAAAGGTTTTCCCGGGGAATGTATTGGGTCCCGGATTTATAAAAGCGGTAAAAGGACCATTGCCACATGCCAAACTGGTTCCCACGGGAGGGGTCAGTCTGGACAATGTTATTGAGTGGATAAAAAATGGTTCACTGGCAGTGGGTGTCGGCTCAGAGTTAACCAGGGGTGCAGATGAAAATAATTATAAACTGGTATCCTCCACGGCAAGGAGCTTTGTTGAAAAAATTACTAAAGCCAGGAAGGATAACGAAAATGGAGGATGAGAAAATGAAAAATCGAGTTGTGACTTTTGGAGAAATAATGCTTAGACTTTCACCACCTGATTATTTACGCCTGATTCAGACGGAAACCCTGGAGGCTACATACGGAGGTGGCGAAGCCAATGTTGCTGTATCACTTGCCAACTATGGCCTTCATAGCGTTTTTATCACCCGGCTTCCCGATAATCTTCTGGGCAAGTCAGCTTTAAACCATCTGCGCCGCTTTGGAGTGGATACAACTAATATTCTCTTTGGAGGCAATCGTCTGGGCATTTATTTTGCTGAGAAAGGTGCGTCCCAAAGACCGTCGGTTGTGGTCTACGATAGGGAGGGCTCAGCTATTTCAGAGGTAGGAGAGGGGATGGTCCCGTGGGCGAAAATATTCCAGGAAAGTCAATGGTTTCATTTTACCGGTATTACTCCCGCTCTTGGGCAAGGGGCTGCAAAAGCAACTCTTGAGGCTGTGCGGCAGGCTAAGGCAATGGGGCTCACCGTGAGCTGTGACCTTAATTACCGTAAAAAATTATGGACACCTGAGCAGGCTTCCGAGGTTATGTCGGAGCTTATGGAATATGTTGATATAGTAGTAGGAAATGAGGAGGATGCCGAAAAAGTATTTGGTATTAAAGCTGCTGGCAGTGATGTTACTTCAGCAAAAATTGATGATGCCGGTTATCATGGCGTTATGCGGGAGATGAAGGAACGTTTTAGTTTGAAAGCTGTAGCGATCACTTTAAGAGTGAGTTATTCTGCTAGTGAAAACGGTTGGTCGGCTCTTCTCTGTGATGGCGAAGAGTTTTATAAGTCTAAAGAATACAGGATTACTATTGTTGATAGAATCGGAGGTGGTGATTCTTTCTGCGGTGGATTGATTTACTCTATGATCCGGAAGAAGCCTCATCAGGAAGCCCTTGATTTCGCAGTAGCAGCTTCATGTATGAAACAAACTATCCCCGGAGATTTTAATCATGTAACCGTAAGTGAAGTGGAGCAGCTGGCAAAAGGAGATGCTTCAGGGAGGGTCCAGAGATAGATTTTAATTCATTTATATAACCAGCCTAAGCGGATTGAGAATTACCGGTTGATTAGAGCTGCATGTCGATATCTTGTCAGTGATTATTACCAGTATATCTACTTGTAAAGTATTAAGGCAATGAACTCCAACGGTTCGGAGCCAATATTTTTTATACCATGTCCTTCTCCAGCCGGAGTAAAAGTAACATCACCTGTGCTAACTTTTACGAGTGTTCCGTTATCATTAAATTCGCCTGTGCCACTATAGATGTAGTATGTTTCTGATTCATCTTGGTGCACATGATAGCCAATTGAGCAGCCAGGTTGAAGAGTTGAATGAGCAAAAACACGTCCTTTTCCGTACATTTCATCGTGACCGTTAAGCAGGTCTCTGACAGTCACTCCTCCTTCTCCCTGAAAAGGTTTAGGCCTGTATTCAATATTTATTTCTTTGTTTTTCCTTATCACCGATGAGTCCTCCTATCTTATATTTTCTACTAATGTTAAAGCTAATTATAAAAATTGTCAATAAAATAAAATCGATTGCAAGTTATAGCTTGACAGTAGCCTGTATTAAAATATACTTAAATATGGAGTGGTTGGTTTGTGCATACCTGCAATATAAAAGCCAAATTATTCTTATTCGCTGGTTCAGTATACAAGGCTCACGGTGTATTAACGGGAGAAGCTGTTAGTACTTTTAATATGGAGGAACAGAATGAACATTTACGATATCGCAAAAAAAGCAGAAGTATCCGCCAGTACTGTATCACGAGTAATTAATAATAAACCAGGTGTTCGTCTGAAAACAAGAAAGAAAGTTAAACAACTGCTAGCAGAGTATAATTATACTCCTAATGAAACTGCAAGAGGCCTGGTAAATAAAGCATCTAAGATTATTGGCATCCTTGTGGATGATATTCGTACTGCCCATCATACTGATGGAGCGTATATTATTGAAAGGGAGCTGGTGAAGCTTGGCTATTGCTGTATTATATTCAATACAGGCACAGATAATACTTCCAAGGCTGAGTATATTAAAATCCTCCAACGCAGAAGGGTTGAAGGCACAGTGCTTATAGGCTCGTCGTTTCAATCAAAAACGGTAGAAGAGGCTATTCAAAAACACTTGAATGATTCACCTATTGTTATGGCTAATGGTTATATCGACCTGCCAAATGTCTATGGTGTGCTGGCAGAGGAGAAAGACGGGGTATCCAACTGTGTTCAGCTTTTGCATGAAAAAGGTTATAAGCGTCCTGCATTTGTGATTGATGCATATACACCAAGCAACAAATTGAAGAAGCAGGGTTTTGAAGAGGCGGTTCTAAAGCTTGGACTTGATGCTGAGCCCCTGGTATATAAAACAGAAAGAACTCTTCAGGGAGCTTATGATATTACGAAAAAAATAATGGATGAACACCCTGATGTTGACGGGATTGTTTATGCAATTGATCTTTTGGCTGCTGCCGGTATTCGTTCGCTGATTGATATGGGAGTTTCTATTCCAGGGCAGGTGGGAGTTATCGGAGTGGATAACTCAATATACGCGGAAATATGCAATCCAAAACTTACGTCGCTTGACAACAAGCTTCTTAACCTGAGCACTACAGCAGCTCATAACTTGATTAGAGCTTTGAATGGTGAGCAACCAAATAAAAAAGTGCTTATATATTCTTCTATTGTAGAAAGAGAGACAACATAAATGCAAAATGTTTAGTTCTATTTATTTGAGAATAAAACAGATGCAATCGATTCCTTTAAATAGTGTTTTTTTGCAATTATATTTAAGGATTTATTAACATTTATGTTTTCTATCACTTTGCTACTGCGTTAGCTAATGATTAAAAGTGCAGAAAAATCCTCTTGTGATATAAGTAAAATCATTCTTCTACGCTTATTTTAAAGCCTTGTAACGACATTCAGCAGACTTCAAATTAAAATTTCAAATTAATCTAAATACTATTGTTTGTATTAATTTCATGTGCTATACTATAACTGCAATCGATGCCAAAATTGTTCCCAGTATCTAAACTGCATTAATGTTGGGAGGTATGGTCTATCAATATAGCAATTCTTGGAGCCGGAGCAATGGGATCACTCTTTGGGGGATATTTATCCCAGCATAATAATGTCTGGCTAATTGATGTTAACGAAGAAAAAATCTCCAGAATAAATCGTGAAGGAGTAACTATTAATGAGCTGGATGGGAAGCATAAAACATTCTATCCCACAGCAGTTAAGAGCGGCACTGCTTTGGAGGACATCGATTTAATAATTATATTTGTCAAATCAATGTTTTCCGCAAAAGCCCTTTCAGACAATAAATTGTTAATTGGCAGCAATACATATGTAATGTCCCTGCAAAACGGTATCGGACACGAAGATACACTTTTAGGTTTTGTCCCGAGAGAGCGTATTATTATAGGCGCCACCCAGCATAACAGTTCTATAACTGAAGAAAAGCATATTCACCATGGCGGTGGAGGAAAAACAAATATTGGGTTGTTGAATGGTAACAGCGAAAGTCTGCAGTCGGTTGCAGACTCTTTTATTATATGTGGAATTGATACTATTATATCGGACAATGTGAAAAAAATCATATGGAATAAACTTTTTTTAAATGTCTCAGCAAGTGTGCTAACGGCTGTTTTACAGGTGAAGCTTGGGTTTATGCTTGACAATCAGTTTGCCGGTCGTTTAATGAAGCGACTTATTTTTGAGGCAGTAGGTGTTGCAAATGCCGATGGTATGAATTTTGATCCAGATAATGTTTATACAAGTGTGAAAGAAATTCTTGAGAACGTCAGAGAAGGTTATACTTCAATTTACGCAGACATACAGAATGGTATCTCTACTGAAGTTGATACAATCAACGGTTCCATAGTAAGGATTGCAAAACAGTATGGCATTTCGGTTCCGAATCATGAGTTTATCGTGGACCTGGTCCATGCCTGGGAAGGCAAGAAGAAGCAGGAATTAATGCTGTAAATTCAGTATGGAGGGAACTTATGACTGTATACAATATGGGTAAGTTAAGAGTGGTTGATCTTACGAAATTTATAGACCCCGAAACAGAAACAAGACGTTGTAGTTTGGAACGTTTCAATACTGGTGGGCCTATACCTGATTTTCACACGGACATGGATATTACCAGCCACCTGGGAACTCATGTAGAATGCCCATACCATCATGAAGATGACTGGCCGGATGTTTCTGAACTTCCTATAACACATTTTTTTGGACGTGCAGTTTATCTTAGCTTTGATAATTTGAAACCTAATTCATATATTTCACCTGAAGCATTGGAACAAAAAAGTGCAGATATGCTTAAAAGGGATGACATAGTTATCCTTGATTCTCCTTTTAAACTGGATCCCTTTACAAGTAAAACTAATACTGATGAAGATAAAAGACTTTTAATAAACAAAGATACGGCTTTGTGGTTAAGAGATAAAAAAGTTAAGTGTGTAGGATTTGGCGATGGCGTATCTATTGAGAACAGAAATGAAGATGTTTGTCCTTTTCATGATGTTTTGCTGGCAGAAAATATTTTATTTATCGAGGTATTGAAAAATTTGGAGTTGTTGAGTAATGATGTATTTTTCATGTCTTATTCACCCTTATATATAAAGGGGCTCGACTCTTCTCCTGTTAGAGCTTATGCCATTGAAGGCCTGGCAGAATTTTCATAAGGCTATGTTCCACTGTGGTTATATATAGGTAAGTGGTGCGTTTATTAATAAGCAGAAAAGAAGAAAGGGAGTGAGTATGTTTAAAGGAAATAGAGTTACCTTAAAAAGTTTAGTTTCTGAGAAGCAGGTTTTTGCTCCGTGTATCTGGGATTGCCGGACTGCACGGGTTGCTGAACTTGCAGGTTTTGAGGCTGCTTTGCTATCAGGTGGACAACTTGCTGAAAGTGTATGTGGTGTACCGGATATCGGTCTTATAACAGCAGACGATTTGGTTCAATCTACAGAGCGTATTTGTGAGTATTCACCTTTGCCGATCATCATTGATGCTGATGATGGTTTTGGTGAAACTCCCCTGGCTTCATACCGTTTGACATATCGTCTTGCAAGGGCGGGTGCGATGGCCCTTACCCTTGACGATACAACCGGATATAGGGGGTGGAACCGCTGGGGAAGTCAGATGGTTGCCGGATATAGTGACGGCGAGATTAATCATCCGGTCATTCCAAAGAAAAACTGGTTGCAAAAAATCAAGGCTTCTTTGGAAGCATGTGAGGGGACCGACTGTCTGCTAATTGCCCGTACGGAGTGTAAACTTAAGCACGGTCTTGATGAAGCTATCGAACGTTGTATAAGGGCCCGTGAGTTGGGTGCAGAAATGACTCTTATAATCGGGTTGAAAACGCTTGAAGAAGCTGAGAAAGTAGCTAAATATGATATAGGTTGGAAGATGTGGCCTGATGTTATGTCTAAAAATGGAGAGCCTGATGTATGGTTACATGATATTGAACCACTAGGGTTTAACCTTGTGACTATGCATTATCTTGAGAAGGGCTCAATGTATGGCATGCTAAAATATAGCAAACATGTGGTAAAAGACCGTACAACAGTTTATCCCGACGAGCACGATATGGAGTTGACTCCTGAGGAAAGAGAAATGGCTATGGATATGAATCTTGACTGGTGGCTCGATTTGGAAAAGAAATTTGAGGATGTTTAGTTTGCAGAAACAAATCATTCTATCATAATTTCAGGAATCGGCTGATACAATCCAGAAATCTATTTAAAATAGTATCTTAAATAGATTAATAAAAAATGTTTGGGGGTATTGTTCGTGAAAAAAACACTGGTTTTACTATGTTTAGTAGTCATGTTATTTGCATTTGTTACCGGTTGTGGAAGTGATACATCGGAAAGTATAGATACCTCAGAGGATGAGAATGGTGTTGTTGATGAACCGGTTGAGGGTGGTATCATAGTAGTTGGTGAAAAAGTACATCCTACCACACATTTATGGCATCAGGTTCGTGCTGTTTGGGAGATAGCTTATTCCTCTTTAACTCAGGAAACGTTGATGAGATATAATGATAGTGGTGTTCCAGAGCCATTCCTGCTTGAGTCTCTTGAGCCAAACAGGGAAGAAAACACCTGGACTCTGAAAGTTAGAGAGGGTATTAAGTTCTCAGATGGAAGTGATTTAAATGCGGAAGTTGTTGCATGGAATATTAATATTTACAGGGAAAAAGGAATCTTTGCTGAGTCTTTTTTCGCTCCGGTGGATTATGCTGAAGCCGTTGATGATTACACCGTAATTGTCAATATGAGCTCATGGGACAGTCTTTTCCCATATACGCTTGCCCGATCCTGCCTAATCGCATCTAAAGAAGCATTTGATACCTATGGAGAAGAATACCTGGGAAGCAATCCAATTGGAACTGGGCCATTTGTACTCGATGTGGAAGAGCATGATGTAAGACTGGTTTATAGCAGTAACCCATATTACTGGCGGGGAGTGCCAAAAGTCGACGGAGTCGAAGTCGTAATATATGAGAACGAACTGGTTATGCAAGCGGCTATGGAGGCGGGAGAACTTCATGCAATGAATACAACGAATTACGACTTGGTTAACAATATGGCTAACAGCCAAACAGGTTTCACTATTTACAGTTCTGCCGTACCCTCTTCTGCATATACACTTTGTTTTAACATGTCAGATCCTAATGATCCTTTTAGTAATATACTCGTTCGTCAGGCAGCATCATACGCTGTAGACAGGGATGCTATTGTTGATGCATTGATGTATGGATACGGGAGTGTTTCCAACCAGTGGGGAACTGAAGATTCCGAGTTTTACAACCCTCAGGTTGAAGGACAACCTTACAATCTTGAAAAGGCACTGGAACTAATGGCCGAAGCAGGGTACGCTGATGGATTTAGTACTACTCTGACTTATCCCAGCCATGCTATAAGTGCAGATTATCCACAGGCTATTGCTGAGATGTTAGCAGCTATTGGGATTAATGTAACTTTAAGGCCTGCTGAAGGTGCAGGGTTTGTTAACTTCATTGGTGGATGGGAAGAAGGTATGCTGTTACATCCGATGGGTATGGAAAATGGCGCAGCTTCCCAGCTGGCATCTACTTTTGTGCAGGGATTAGGTTTTGCATTAGGAGTCGAAAGCTTTATACACCCTGATGATCTGGATCAAATGATCAGAGAGGCAACTGTTGCTCCCGAAGATGAAGTGGCTGGAATTTTCAGGGAGGTACAGAAGGTTGTTTTTGATGACTACGTCTTTATGAAAACAATCGCTGTAGTTCATTCTACAGGTATAACAAGGCCTGAGGTGCAAGAGCATGATTATTGCAAAGTTCAGGATCGGATGCATTCCTTCTATAAAGCATGGTTTAAAGAATAGTTAATAGTCTTTCTTAATGCGGCAAGCGTGTAAAAATCGCGTTATCAGGCCGGTGTTCTGTATTATAATATAAAGAACACCGGCTTTCTAAAATATCTATAATTAAATTGTTTTCATACAAACGTAAGGCGGTATGTAAATGGGCACTTACATCTTAAAAAGGATACTTATATCTATCCTGATAGTTTTTATTGTTTCTGTTTTTGCTAAATCTCTCATGCATCTTTTACCTGGTGATCCAGCCAGAATGGCTATGGGTTATGAAGCGAAAGAAGAGGATGTTCAAAAATTCCGCGAAAGTATGAATTTAGATAAGCCGATTCCAGAACAATATATTATTTGGGTCAGTGGTCTGATTAGGGGAGATATGGGAACATCAGTACTATACAACAGACCAATTCAGGATGTATTAGCAGAAAGATTGCCCAGATCCATAGCTATAGGTCTTCCTGCGTTACTGTTATCTGCTCCACTGGCTATCCTTTTCGGTATTATCTGTGCAATAAAACGGGGTAAACTTGCTGATCAGGTAATAACCTTTTTTATGACGCTTGGCTTGGGAACACCAGTGTTTTGGCTTGGTATTTTCAGTATATATATTTTTGCTATTTGGTTAGGTATTTTACCTATCCAGGGTTTTACAAATCCTTTTGAAGATTTTGGTCAATATGTATATAAAGCCATATTGCCAGTTAGCTGTCTATCGGTAACCATGGTTGCCGGGGTGGCAAGACAGACGCGTACTAATATGCTTGAAGCGATTAATCAGGATTATGTAAGAACTGCCAGGGCATATGGTGTTTCAGAGAGCAGAATTCAATTCAAGTATGCATTAAAAAATGCTTTGATACCTGTTATTACAATTATTGGATTGCAGATGAGAGTAATAATAGGCGGTTCTTTACTTATTGAACAAGTTTTTAATATTCCTGGTATTGGGACTCTTTTAGTTGATACTATCAGACACAGGGATTATTTTGTCATTCAAAATACCGTGCTTTTAATATCATTGTTTACTGTAATGGTTAACTTAGCTGTGGATATATTATATGGGGTTCTCGATCCGCGGATAAGGCTGGCGCGTACAGGAGGGAGGTCGTAGCATGAATAATAGAATAAATATTACCCAGGAAAAGATAAAAGCAAAAGAAAGGGAACATAAGTGGAATAATATTCGTGAAAAGGCAAGGGTATTCTTTGGTAGTGGGTTAATAATAAAAATCAGTTTTATGATAATAGTGCTTTTTATATTTATTGCTATTTTCTGTCCTTTGCTTACACCTCATTCACCCTTTACGCAGTCTTTGGCTGAGAGGCTTCAGGGTCCTTCTGCAAAGTACTTACTGGGAACTGACAGTGTTGGCCGTGATGTTCTAACCAGACTTATGTTTGGAGCCAGAATTTCAATTTTTACCGGCTTACTCTCAAGTTTTTGGGCAGCCTTAATAGGGGTTACATTAGGTCTCATCGCAGGATACTTTGGAGGACATGTCGGTGGAACTATAATGCGACTTACAGATGCTCAACTATCTATACCCCCTCTTATTCTGGTAATGGTTTTAGTTCCTATTCTGGGTGGCACGATCCTTGGAATAAGTCTTGGTATTGGTATTTCTGCAGTGCCCAGCTATGTACGTATGGTTTATGGACAGGTTTTATCGTTACGAGAAGAAGATTATATTACAGCAGCTTCTCTGGTTGGGCAGAACAATTTTAACATTATGCTAAAACATTTATTACCTAACTGTTTTCCTACTCTTATTGTTATGGTTACAATGAGTGTCAGTGTGGCTGTTATGATTGAATCAGCATTAGCATTTATCGGTGTAGGTATAACTCCACCAACACCGGCATGGGGTACTATGATTGCAGAAGGGTATAATTATTTATTTTCTGCACCGCACCTTGCTATTTTGCCTGGATTGTGTTTGATAGCCCTAATAGTTTCATTAAGTATTGTTGGTGATGGCCTGCGTGATGCTCTTGATCCCAGGTTGAGGGGGAAGTTATAAGATGAACAAAGAACTCCTGAAAGTAAATAACCTGAAAGTATCTTTTTTTACCAGCGCGGGAGAAGTAAAGGCTGTTAACGATGTATCCTACTATGTTTGCGAAAAGGAGTCTATAGCAATTGTTGGTGAAAGCGGATGTGGCAAATCAGTAACCCAGCTATCTGTATTGCAATTGGTACAGAGTCCACCTGGCAGGATCCTTGGAGGAGAAGTATTATTTAAAGGAGATAACCTTCTTAAATATAAGCCAAATTCAAATGAGATGAGAAAAATTCGTGGTGCAGGTATAGCCATGATATTTCAGGAACCAATGACTTCATTGAACCCGGTTTTTACTGTTGGACATCAAATCAGTGAAATAATAAGCTTGCATAAAAAGGTTAATAAGAAGCAAGCATGGGATATGGGTATTTCTGCATTAAAAAGTGTTGACATACCAGATCCTGTATCCAGAATGAATAATTATCCTTTTGAATTAAGTGGAGGCATGAGGCAAAGAGTCATGATTGCCATGGCTATAGCTTGTGATTCTGACATAATTGTTGCAGATGAGCCTACTACTGCACTTGATGTTACTACACAGGCACAAGTAATAGATCTCATGATGTCTCTGGTCGAGGAGCATAATAAAACATTAGTTTTTATCACACATAACTTGGGTTTGGTTACCCGTTATACTGAGAGAATCTATGTAATGTATGCGGGCAGGATTATTGAATCTGGTGCGACTGAAGATCTTATGACAAACCCAAAACACCCTTATACTATTGGATTGCTAAATTCAGTGCCTAAACTTGAAGAAAAAAGAAAAGAAAGGCTAATGCCAATTGATGGCCTTCCCCCGAGTCTTATTGATCTACCGCCTGTCTGTTCTTTTTTACCCAGGTGTTCGTGTGCTGGCGAAGAATGTAAAACAATGCAGTTTCCTGAACTGAGGCAGGTTGGTGACAACAGCCATTATGCTGCATGCCATCTAGATGTAGTAGCAAAACTATAATTTCATACAGGGTAAAGGCAACCTGTTTAAGTTGTTTGTCAAATAGCCCAGCAGTCTTAATGTAACTTTAAATTATTACAGTGCAGGTAGAAATTTGGCATCAATTGAGCCGGTGAAAGGGTGGTTGTAATAGTGGATAGTATGAATATGCAAGAGCCTATACTAAGAGTGGAACACTTAAAAAAATATTTTCCTCTAACAAAGGGGCTTTTTAATAAAACTTATGGACAAGTGAAAGCGGTAGATGATATTAGTTTTAGTATAAATAAAAATGAGACTTTTGGTCTTGTAGGGGAAAGTGGATGTGGTAAAACTACAGCCGGAAAGTGTGTTTTACGTGTTTTAGATCCAACCGATGGAAAAATATTATATAATGGAAAAGATATTTCAAGAGTCCCCTTATCAACGATGAAAATGTATCGTCGTGAACTACAGCTTATATTTCAGGATCCCTGCAGTTCACTTGATCCCAGGCAATCGGTTTTTTCTATTTTAAAAGAAGCTATTGTATCGAATCATATGAAACATTCACCACAGGAAATAAGAATAAGAGTAGAAGAGCTTTTAAATCTTGTAGAACTTGATATCTATATGAGTTTTCGTTATCCTCATGAAATGAGTGGAGGGCAGAGGCAACGTTTAGGTATTGCCAGAGCACTTGCCTGCAATCCCAAACTGATCGTTTGCGATGAGCCAGTTTCAGCTCTTGATGTTTCAATCCAAGCGCAAATAATTAATCTGTTTATGGACTTACAGAAAAAGCTCGGGCTTACCTATCTATTTATTGCTCATGACATTGCAGTGGTTCAACATATAGCTGATCGTATTGGTGTTATGTATCTAGGAAAAGTTGTGGAAGTTATGGATGCCTGGGAAATTTTTAGTAACCCCCTGCACCCTTATACAAAGGCATTATTATCAGCGGTTCCTTCAACTAACTATTATCTTGAAAAGAAACGAAAGCGAATTTCTTTGGAGGGAGAAGTTCCAAGTCCTATTAATGCACCATCTGGTTGTCCATTTCACCCAAGGTGTAAATACTGTATGGATGTTTGTGTTAAGACTATGCCGCGACTAATTGATACAGGAAATGGACATGGTGTGGCGTGTCACTTGCATAATTAATTGCCACCATCTTAATATATATTTCGTGTATCTGTTACCCGACATAGTTATAGCTTTATTGATACATCAGAAAGCTTTATGACATTTCACTGAGTATTGCCTGTTCCCATTTTTGCATAGAATAAAAAGGCTAGCAAAGCCAGGTGGCCAATGATGGTGAAATGTTACTCCACGTTCATATTAGACATCACTGTAATCCATATATCTTGAAAGTTTAGGGTTTATAGCTTTTAAAAATCTTTTTATCCTTCCTGCAAATCATTTGTATAGTATGGTTTCCGGACATAACTGCAGTCGGCATGCCTCCTCCGGGGTTGACCCACTGCCCTGCCATGTAGAATTTGTCCAAACCGGGTAGTGTCTTTCGCATGGAAGACATCATCGAAAAATCGCTGTCGAACATCCATCCTTCATAGGAGCCTCTCCAGTTCCCTGTATACCTCTCCCAAGTAATAGGTGTGGCAACGTCAGTTATTTCCACCTGCCCGGTAATTCCAGGAAAGCGTTCTTCCAGCCCGTTGATTACTCCCTGTACAATAGCTGCTTTTTCTGCATGGTATAATTTAAGATCCTGCCTGAGCTTATGCCAGTAATCATAATCAGTTGTGAACTGGACAACCAGCGTGGTTTTTCCTTGTGGCGCCATAGAGGGATCAAAACAGTAGGAGCGAACATCTATAGTGTCCATCTCTTCTCCCGCCACCATAATCGGTGTTGAAAGGGGGTAATTTAATCCCCCGACTGATGCTGGTAAATCTTCGAGCTTACACGCTATTCTCAGACCTACGTAAACCAGGGGTTGAAAAAGTTTTGGATTATTATATTTGCTTTTAATATTTTCATCAAGATAAGCGCCACCAAGCATATCGAATATGGTAGTGCGGCCGTCGGCTGCGGAAATAACCCAGTCAGCCCGATGTTCAGTTCCATCAGCCAGGCGGATGCCAACAGCCCGGTCATTTTCGACAAGGATTTTATCTGCCCGGGAGTTGTAATTGATTTCGCCTCCCAAAGCCAGGTAACGTTCTTCGACAGAACTTACCAGCGATAAAGCCCCACCGACAATATAGCCGGCAGATTTGCTGTGTTGAAAGGCAAGCACGAAGAGGAGCATCATCATTGTTTTTGCAGCGCCTGACCAGGGCTGTTGTGGCATCATTAACCAGCTTGTCCGCCTCCAAACAGAAAAAGTAAACTCTAATAGTAGTATACCCGGATAAGTCGCAATAGTTGCAAGATGTTTTAAGAAAATTACTTTTCCAGCAAGATCAAGTTGCAACAGAAAATCATAAGTGCGCATTTGATTTTCCCTTAACTTGCCAATATGTAGCCTGAATATATTGCAGTATTTTATGATTGACATCAAAAACATGACAGTGCTATACTTTCTGCGGAGAAAAAAGCCAAGTTGCATCAGTAACTTTTCAGTTGTTGTAGTACATGATCAAATATATCGTATAGTGCACAGGAGTATTCATTGATATAAACGCTACAATAAAAGTGATCCATATTTAAGCGAAACGCCAGGGAAAAAGTGATCCACTTCCAAAAATAACCTGTATAGTCATAAGAGTTAACAA